>Ga0210384_10000270_pt1 | contig 82145 bp, 76 predicted proteins | sample IncBWH2MmetaG_FD_160574 | JGI IMG/M metagenome (GOLD analysis project Ga0210384, IMG submission 160574) | Forest soil microbial communities from Barre Woods Harvard Forest LTER site, Petersham, Massachusetts, United States - Inc-BW-H-2-M | ecosystem: Environmental > Terrestrial > Soil >... | reverse complement strand
CGGTCGTCGAAGTGCAATCGCACTCGTACACGCTCGGCGGCGCGGGGAACGTCGCGAGCAATCTAGCGGCGCTAGGCGCGCGAGTAGCCGTGGTCGGCCTGGTCGGCCGCGACGAAGCAGCCACGCGATTGCTCGCGCTCTTCAAGAAGATGGGCGTGGACACGCGCGGCGTCACGCGCGTGGCGGGCCGCACGACGACCCAGAAGACGCGCATCGTCGCGCACCATCAGCAAGTGGTCCGCGCGGATCGCGAGAGCACGGACGGGATCGGTGCGCGCGTCCGCGAGTCGCTCTGCAAATCGCTCGCCGCGTTCGACGGGCGCGTGGACGGCGTCATCATCTCCGACTACGGCAAGGGCGCAGTGGACGAGACGCTCGTGCGGACGGCGCGCGCTTACAAAACTCGTGTGGTCGTGACCGGCGATCCAAAGCCGGCCAACCTCGGCGCATTCTCGGGCATCGACTGCATCGCGCCTAACGCGGGCGAAGCCGAATCTGCCTCTGGCATCTCTATTGCATCCGACGCCGATCTCGCCCGCGCGGGCGCTGCCCTCGTCAAGCGGACGAAATGCCGCCACGTGCTGATCACGCGCGGTGAGAACGGCATGACGTTATTCTCGCAAAAGGGACGGCCGTTCACTGTTCCAGCGGTGGCGCGTCAGGTGTACGACGTCAGCGGCGCCGGCGATACGGTTGTCTCGACGCTGACACTTGCCCTCACCGCAGGTGCACCGATCGAGCACGCCGTCGCGATCGCATCGCTCGCAGCAGGCGTCGTCGTGGAAAAACTCGGCACGGCGACGGCGACCCCGAAAGAGATCATCGCATTCGCGCAACACGAGGGCGTCGCCGGTGCGGTGCCGTTACGTGCCACACGTGCTCGGACGCCGCGATGACGGCGGCCGAAAAAGTGCTCACTCGCAGCGACTTGGCGGCGCGCATCGCAGCCGAGCGTCAGTCGCGCGGACCGGTCGCCTTCACAAACGGTGTGTTCGACCTTCTCCACGTCGGCCATGTCCGCTACCTGGAAAGCGCCCGCGCACTTGGCGGCATGCTCGTCGTTGCCGTGAACTCCGATGCATCCGTGCGGCAGCTCGCGAAGGGCCCGGATAGACCGATCGTCGCGCAAGCGGAGCGGGCGGAGGTCGTGGCCGCGTTAGGGTGCGTGGACTACGTGTGCATCTTCGACGAACTGCTGCCCGACGTCACGATCCGCGCGCTGCGGCCGGATATCCACGTCAAGAGCGCGCAATACGACGCGCGAGCATTGCCCGAAGCCGATGCGGTGCGCGAGGTCGGCGGACGGATCGAGATCGTACCGCATGTGGATGCACGATCGACGACCGCGATCGTCCAGCGGCTGCGCGCCGGAGGTGCGAGATGATCGCCGCGCCGCGCGTCGTCGTCACCACGAACGGTCCGGGCGAACTGGTGGGGTGGGCGCGTCCGTTCTTGCGCGCGGTATACGCGCGCGCGCCGGAAGCAGACGTAACCGTCGTCTTCGTGCCGTGCCCGTACGCCACCGGCCGCGAGGCCGAACATGCGAAGCGCATGTTCCCGCGCGCCAACGTCGTGGATCCAAAGGCGTACGCCCGCTATCTTTTCCGCAAACCGGTGGTTGGGATGCACCGCGGTTTTGGCGCGCTGCAATACCTCGGCGGCGATCTCTTCCACGCCACCACGCTCGCGAAGCGTCTCGGCATGGCGGCGCTCACGTATAAGTTCTCGCGGCGCGACTACCGCTCGTCGTTCCAGCGGTTCTACGCGCTCGACGAAGATAACGCGCGCAAATTGCGCAGCGACGGTGCGCCAGCGGAGCGCGTGCGCATCGTCGGCAATCTCGTGCCCGACAGCGTGCTCGGCGCGCTGCAGCAGCCGTTGAACCCGCCCGGCGTTGGTGAAGGCGTCTGCATCCTGCCCGGCAGCAGACCCGCAGAGATCAAGCACCTGATGCAGTACTATCTCGCGATCGCGAAGGGACTGATCGAAGCCAGGCCGGGTCTGCCGGTCACGTTCGTCGTCTCGCCGTTCAACTCGGATGAACAGCTCGCGGCGGCGCTCGCGCGCGAGCCGGATCCGCGCTACGGCGGGATGCGCGGCATCTTGGCGGATGGCGGCGCCGCCATCGTCGGCGACGGCGTGCGCGTCGCGCTCGACCGGTCGGGGAACTACGGTGCGCTCGCGCGGGCGGCGCTGATCGTGACGATTCCAGGAACGAAATGTCTCGAAGCCGCGGTCCTCGGGCGGCCGATGCTCGTCATCGTGCCCCTCAACCGGCCGGACGAAGTCGCGATGAACGGCCTCGGTGCGTACTTGCACCACGTGCCGATCATCGGCCGCCCGCTCAAGCGGTGGCTCGTGCGCTCGGTCGAACGTCGCTTCCGGTTCGTCTCGCAGCCGAACATAGACGTCGACCGCATGGTCGCAGCAGAGTTGCGCGGCGTGTTGATGCCGTCCGACGTCGTCGCGAAAGCCGTCGAAATGCTCGATCGGCCCGACGAGTTGCGCGCGATGGGCGAGACGCTCTCCAAGATCTATGCGTCGCATGTCGGCGCCGCCGATCGCATGGCGGCGGATGCACTTGTGGTCGCGGCGAGCAGCGCGAGCCCGAGCGGAGCTGCTTAAGAAGCGATGATCGAAGCGAGCGTGATCATCGCGACGCGGGATCGCGCCGGATTCTTGCACGATTGCCTGGCGTCACTAGCAACTCAGACAGCTGTCGGCCGTTTCGAAGTCATCGTCGTAGACAACGGATCGTCGGACGACACATCAACGGTCGTCGCAACAGCAAGACAGACGGCCGCGCTTTCGCTCCGCAGCATCGTGGTTCAAGAACCGAATCGCGCCCGCGCGCGCAACGCGGGCCTCGCGCAGGCCCGCGGTGCGATCGCGATCTTCTGCGATGACGACACGATCGCGCCGTCAGGCTTCGTCGCGGCGCACCTTTCCGCTCACACAGTCAGCGGTCGCGTCGTATCAGGTCCGATCGTCAACGTCATCTCGCCGCTGCACCTCGTTCCGGTCCGTCCGCGACACTACTCCCGCGCTTTTTTCTGCACGTGCAATGCGAGCGTTTCTACCGACGCGATTCAAGCGGTCGGCGCGTTCGACGAAGGCTTCGAACTCTACGGATGGGAGGATACCGAGGTCGGCGTGCGGCTTCGCAACGCGAAGCTCGCGCAATATTTTGCTTGGGACGCCGTCATCTACCACGTGAAGCCGCCGGAGACGACCACGCTCGAGCGGTTGACCGCGCTGGCGCGCGAAAAGGGAGAGATGGCCGCCCGCTTCGTCAAGAAAAGCCCGACCATGGCCGTGCGGCTCGCGACGGGCGCTTACATCGCGAACTTCGCGCGAGCGGCGGTCGTCAACGCGCCGCCTCTTCGTTCGCTCTACGCGAACATCGCGCGCAGTGCACGAGCCGAGTCGGCGACCGGTCGATTCGCGCGCGAAGCGCTTGTAGATGCAGCCTACGTCGACGCGCTGCGCGCAAACCTTCGGCGGCACGATGGCTGAACCGCGCCGCATACTTCTCGTACGCCTCGACGGCATCGGTGACGCGCTCGCGTGCGTTCCCATGCTCGAAGGCCTAAGCCGCACGTACCCGTCCGCGACATTCGGCGCGGTGATGTCAAAGGTCAACGCCGGCATACTTTCTCCGGCGCGCGTGACGACGTACGTCTACGGCGGCGAAGACGATCTCTTGCACGTGACGGAGGAAGCGCGCAACGCCGGGTACGATGCCGCCGTCGTAGCCACGGAAGAAGTCGCGGGCTACGAGATCGCGCGGTCGATCGGAGCTCACATCCGCGTCGGATTCTGGCACCGATTTGAAAAACCGTTCAAGTCGCTCTGGCAGCGCGCGCAATTGACACGCGCGGTCTACCGGCCGGCAGCGCGCATGCGGGCACCCGCGCACGAGGCGCTCGCGATGTATTCGTTGGCACGCGCGCTCGGCGCTGCATCTGAGCCCACCGCCGACGCATCGGTTCTGCGCGCGTGGGTGAACGCTGATCCGGCCGGCGCTCTTCCGGACGGCCAGGCGACGCTCGGCGTGCAGATCGCGTCTAAGCTCGCGACCGGCGGATGGGGGCCCGCCGCGCTTGCAGCGCTCATCGACGCTTCGCTGGCGTACGCCGGTCTAACGCGCTGCGTGCTGCTCGCCTCCGAAGCGGATGCGCCGCTTGCGCGGGCGGTCTTGGAACACATGCCGCCGGCGCAGCTGGCGAGTGGTGTCGTTCGCCTCCATCCTCCGAGCGACGTACCTCGATGGCTCGGCGCGATCGCGTCGCTCGGTGCGCTGATCACTCCGGACACCGGCGCAGCGCACGCCGCCGGGATGTTGGGCGTTCCGGTTGCCGATCTGTTCGACAGTGCGAGCTTCGAGGAGCTGTCGAGCCGTTGGCGTCCGTGGGCCGCCCCGGCGCGCTGCTTTGCAAAATCGGACTGGCATCCGGGGTTGGAATCGCGCTTCGGCGCCGAGGTCGGAGCGGCGGTCAAGGAATTGCGCGCGAGCCTGAAGGGGTCGGACAATCTGAAGGGGTCGACGCCAGTCGGCAAGCGCGAATGACGGCTCGCACGCCTGAAGGGGGCAGACAATCCGAAGGGGCCGACGTCAGTCGGCCCGCGCGAGTGCTTGCCGTCTGCACCGGTGGCGGTGTCGGCGATCTCCTCGCCGCAACGCCAGCCATGTCCGCACTCGCTCGAATGTTTGGGTCACCGGTCACCGTGCTGACGTCGCCGTACGCCGTGCCGCTGCTGCGCGGGCACCCGGCCGTCGCCGACGTCATGTCCGATGATAGCGCGACGCCGATCAGGGAGACGATCGAAGCCGTCCGGATGCGAGAGTTTACGCACGCGGTCGTGTTTTGGTCAACATCGCGCGTCGCCGCCATCGTGCAGCGGGCACGCATCCCGATCCGTGTCGGACAATCGCGCCGGCTCTACTCGTGGCGCTACACGTTGCGCGTGCCCGTGCGCACCGAATCGGGCGATACGGCAAGCCGCTGGTCGGACGTGCAGATGGATTACGCGCGCGCACTGGGCGCAGTCGCAGAACCGAGCGATTTCACCATCAGCATTCCGATCGCGGCCGCGGACGAACGCGAAGCGGACGCAGTTCTTTCCGCCGCCGGTGTCACCGGCCGTTTCGTCGTCTTCCACTCGGTCCGTGGGATGCGTCTCGACGGCGTGCGGTGGCCCGTCGAATCCTTTGCGAAGATCGGCGATGCGCTGGGCAGCGCATTCGAAGCCCAAGTCGTGTTGACGGGAACGACAGCCGAGCGCCCGGTGATCCAAGAAATCGCGTCGCGCATGATCGCACCGCACGCGAACATCGCCGGCGCGACTTCGCTGCGCGCGTTAGCGGCCGTCCTCAAGCGTTCGGCGCTCGTCGTCGCGCTTGATTCGGGCCCGATGCACATCGCCGCCGCGGTCGGCGTGCCGACGGTCGGAATTTTTGCGCTCAAGACCGATCTGCCGCGACGTTGGCGGCCGCTCGGACCGCGAGTAGCGCTCGTCGAGCCGTCGTACCCATGCCCCGGATGCCGCAAGGAGACGTGCCGGACGTTTGATTGCTACGCCGCGCTGACGCCGGAAGCCGTCGTGTCCGCCGCGAGGAGTCTCTTTTAGTCAGACAATGGATTCAGCGCGCGAAATGAAAAGCACGGCGCGATGCCATCGACTGCCGCAGCGATGCCCAAGATCACCGTCCAGATGTGCACCTACAACCGACGCGCGCTGCTCGGCCGAGTGTTGGACGCGCTCTTCAAACAAGATCTCGACCCGGCTGACTACGAGATCGTTCTCGTGGACGACGGTTCCACCGACGGCTCCTACGAATCCGTCATCGAGAAAGTCGCGCCGCCGTGCGCATTCCACGTCGTCCGCCAACGCAACGCCGGACTCGCGCGCGGACGCAATGCCGGCATCGCGCGCGCGCGCGGCAAGATCATCATGTTCATGGACGACGACGTTCTCGCCACGCCCGGATTACTGGCGGCACACGTGCGGTTTCATGAAGCACATGAACGAGCGATCTGTCGCGGCGGCGTGATCAACGTCGCATCGTTCGACGATCTGCCGCCGGCTCGTTATTCGTGGCGTAACTATTCCGGGGCGTATTTCTGGACCACAAATGTCTCCGCACCGCTTGCGTTGGTGCGCGAAGCAGGGGCGTTCGACGAGCGATTTTCGGAGTATGGCTGGGAGGATCTCGAGCTCGGCTTCCGGCTGCGCACGATGGGAGTGCCATCCATCCTCGCGCGCGACGCGCTCGTCTATCACTATAAACCACCTGCGCAGCCGCAGGCATTCGAAGGCATGATCCGCCAGGCGCGCGCGCAAGCTCGCACCGCGCGGCTTTTCGCCGAAAAACATCCGCATTGGCGCGTGCGCGTCGCGACCGGTCAGACGGCGCCGCAGCTCTTCTGGAGCGACGTCGCGCGGGCACTCGGTTGGCCGGCGCTCCTGCGCAAGTTGTCGCCGGAACGAGATGCCGGCAACGCCACCGTGCTCCAGCGTTGGGCCGCGACCCGCCTCGCGCGCGCGGAGTACTTCGACGAGCTTCGCCGGGCGGGAACTCCGTGACATGAGCGTCGCCGAGCCGCCGACGACCGAAGCGAGCCGCACGCCGAGAAAGATCCTGCTGATCCGCACGGATCGTGTGGGCGACCTCGTGCTTACCACTCCGGCGATCGCTTCGTTTCGCAGGTCGTGGCCGAACGCGCGCCTCGAAATCCTGGTCAACGACTACAACGAACCCGTCGTCCGGCATACACCGGACATCGATGCGGTGCACGTCCTCGCTCGGGGGACCGATCGCGTGAAGGCGCGACAGATCGCCCAGGCGCTTGGGCGAAACGTCGATCTGGCGGTCGCTTTGTCGCCGCGTACGCAAGACTATCTTCTGGCCGCATGGAGCGGCGCGCCGCGTCGTCTCGGCTACGTCTACCGGCGACGCTACATCTCGCGCGCCGCAGCGCGCTATCTGCTCACGGCGCACGCGATATCGGATGCCGATCCCGATCTCGCAGATCGGCACCCTGAACGGCCTGTCGCGCACGAAGTCCGGCAAGTCCAGACGCTCGTCGTGCTCGCAGGCGGCACGCAGATCTCCGACGCGCTCGTCTTGCGCACGGGTCCCGCCGATGAGGCATTCGCCCGCGAACGGGTGCCGGCAGGCGCCATCGGATTCAATCTCTCGCCGCGCTGGTTCAACGAGAATTTCGGAATCGCAGCGACTCGCGCGACCATCGAACGGCTCGCCGCGCTGGGCGTTCCGCTCGTCGTCACATACGGCGACGATGTTCGCGATGTCGCAAAGACCCTTCAAGCCGGGATCACCGCGCCGAATGTCTTCTGGATCGGCGGTGCATCGGTGTTGGAATGGGCGGCAGCGCTAGCCCGGTGTGCGGTCGTCGCGACAGTGGATACCGGTGCGACACACGTCGCAGCGGCGATGGGTGTGCCGGTGGTCGTCGTCTTCGAACGTCGCTACTATACGCTCAGTTCGCAAGAATGGTCACCATGGCGGGTACCAAGCGCCCTCCTGTGCAAACCTGTGGATGGCACGGATTGCACGGCGCTCGTCCACGACATCGTCGCCGCCGTCGATCGACTCCGCAGAAGCTAAAGCGCGGCGCCGATCCCGTAAGCATCACCCGAAGCAGGCTGCAAACCGTCACGCGATATGCAACTATCCGTCGTCATACCGACGTACAACCGCTTGGACTCGCTGCGCGAAGTGCTGCCGACGCTACTCGCGCAGACGGTTGACGCGAGCTCGTACGAGATCATCGTCGCTGACTCGCACAGCACTGACGGCACGCCGGAGTATGTCCGATCGCTTGCGCAAAGTCTTGATCCCGGGAGGCTCATCTATCGCCCGGGCGCGTACTCCGGCCGCGCGGCTGCCCGAAATGCCGGCATCGCCGCGGCGACGGCGCCGATCGTGCTCTTCACCGATTCCGATATCCTTGCGTCGAAGGATCTCCTCGAGAGCCACGTTCGCGTTCACGAGGCGTGCGCGCCGAACGTCGCCGTCGTCGGTTGCGAACTGCAAGTGGTCTCGCTTGACGACTACCGCGCCCAGCGCGACAACCCAGAGCTCCGCAAACCACTGCATCCGGCGAACCGCAGCAGAGTCTCGTGGCTCTATTTCCTCACCGGCAACGCGTCCGTGCGGCGCGACGACCTCGACGCCGTCGGCGGATTCGACGAGAGCTTCACGGGCTACGGCCACGAAGATCTTGAACTCGGCTATCGGCTCGAAAAACACGGCGTCGAGTTGCGCTACGAGGCGCGCGCGGTCAACTTTCATTGGCATCCGGTGCCGTACGAGGAGCAAGTCGGCCGGAGCGAACTCGCGGGCGTCTCGACCGTGCGCTTTTACCGCAAGCATCCGGACGTGGAAGTCATGGCGAAACTCGGCATGACGCCGGTCTCGCTCGCGCTGCATTCATTTCTTCGGGCCGCGACGCCGATCCGCAACGCGATCGAGCGCGCGGGCGCGTCGCAAGCGACGCCGAAGAAGAACACCTGGCCGTATATCGCGCGACAGATCGCGTATCAATATCACTATGTCAGCGGCGTGAAACGCGCGCTGCGTGAGACCAACGGAGCGAAGACTTGACCGAAAACACGACAAGCACGACGCTGCACATCACGTGCGGCGACCTGACCGCTGCACACGACGGGCGCACCGCGATGGTCCAGGGATGGGTCAATAGCGCGCGCGACCACGGCGACCTGATCTTCATAGACGTACGCGACCGCTTCGGCGTGACGCAGACGGTTTTCGATCCCAGTATCGCACCTGAAGCGGCAGCGCTCGCGAAAACGCTGCGGTCGGAGGATGTCATCCGCGTGGAAGGGCGCGTGCGGCGCCGGCCGGCCGGGACGGAGAACCAGAAGATAGCGACAGGCGAGATCGAGCTTGCGGCCATGCAGGCGCTCGTCCTCAACCGGTCGCTCACACCGCCTTTTCCGATCCACGGCGACGGCGACGTGGACGAGACGCTGCGGATGAGGTACCGCTATCTCGACCTGCGGCGCCCGCACATGCAGCGCAACATCGCATTGCGCCATCGCGCGGTAAAGACCGTCCGCGATTATCTGGACGAACGCGGGTTCCTCGAGATCGAGACGCCGATGCTCATCAAGCAGACGCCGGAAGGCGCGCGCGACTTTCTCGTGCCGAGCCGACTGCATCCGGGCGAATTCTACGCACTTCCGCAATCGCCGCAGCTGTTCAAGCAGATCCTCATGGTCGCAGGATTTCACCGCTACTTCCAGATCGCGCGCTGCTTCCGCGACGAAGCATCGCGGGCCGACCGGCAGCCGGAGTTCACGCAGATCGATATCGAAATGGCGTTCCCGACGCAGGATCAGGTGATCGAGCTCGTCGAGGGCATGTTGGCGCGAGTTTTCGACGAGGCGCTCGACGTGCAGATCGCAACGCCGTTTCCTCGTTTGACGTACGCCGACGCGATGGCCAAGTACGGCGTGGACAAACCGGATCTGCGCTTCGGCCTTGAGCTTGCCGACTATGGCGCGGCATTCGAGGGCACGGAGTTCAAGATATTCGCTTCGGCGATCGCGGCCGGAAAGCGGATCATCGGGTTCGTCGATCCTGGCGGCGCGGCGCGCTCGCGCCGCGAGTTCGACGCGCTCGTCGAAAGCGCGCTCGGCCTAGGGGCAAAGGGTCTGGCTTGGATCGCGTTTGCAGATGACGGTCCGCGCTCGTCGCTGCCGAAGAGCGCGCTTACGCCGCAAATGCTCGATTCTCTGACGCGCATCGGAAACGCGAAGCCCGGTGATGCGGTGCTGCTCGTGGCCGATGATCTGGTCGCGGCGCAATCGGTGGCCGGGCAGCTGCGGCTGCATGTGGGCGCGGCCAAAGGCTTGCGCGACCCGAAGCGCTTCGAATTCTGCTGGGTGCTCGACTTCCCGCTATTCGAACGCGACGCCGAAACCGGTGCCATCACGTCCATGCATCACCCGTTCACCGCACCAGCGCCCGGACTCGAAGCTCTCGACGGCGACCCGCTTACTGTCCGCGCGCAACATTACGACGTCGTGCTCAACGGGTCGGAGATCGGAAGCGGTTCGATCAGAATCCACGATCCCGAACTCCAGCGCCGCGTCTTCCGCATACTCGGTTATACGGATGAACAAGTGCACGACCGCTTCGGCTTTCTGCTCGACGCCTTCGCCTATGGGGCGCCGCCGCACGGCGGCATCGCACCAGGCGTCGACCGGCTCATCCAGATGATGGTCGGCGCCGATTCCATCCGCGAGGTCATCGCATTCCCGAAAAATCAGCGATTCCAAGACTTGATGATCGAGGCGCCGGCGCCCGTGCCGCCGGAACTGCTGCGCGAGCTATCGCTGCGGGTCGATGCGCCGCGAAGCGACGCAGCGCCGAAGGCGAAGGTCTGACGGTGCGCCTCGTACAGGAGACAGAAGCCGAAGACGAACGCGCCATAGAAGTCTATCGCGATCTCAAACATTCACTGCGCGTGCCGGTGGTCGCGAGTCTATTCCAGGCCTACGCCGCGTGGCCGCGCTTTCTCGATGCCTTGTGGCGCAGGCTGCGGCCGAGCCTCCTCGCCGCTTCGTTCCTCGAGCGTTCGCAGATCATCTCCAACGCCGCCGTCGACTCGATTTCCGTGTGGCCGGTGACAGACCACGCGAGCGCCCTCTCGATCCGCCACTCCGCGCGCGAGGTCGCGCGCATGCGCGATCTCGTTGAGCTCTATCACCATCTCAATCCGAAACTGCTGATCATCGCTAGCGCCGTGGACGGCGCTTTGGCGAACGGCGTTATCGGCGGGCTCGGCAATACGGGTCCGCGGAAACCCGGCGCGTCGTACGATATCGGCTACGACCATCGGACGGTCTCAGTCGCGTTTTCAAACGAGCGCGAAGCGCCGTTACGCGTCCGCTCGATATTCGAAGACATGAAAGCCACGGCGGATATTGCTTGGATCGACGCCGAGCATCGGGCGATCGCCACGTCGCCGGATTGGCTAGAGATCTGGTGGCGGGATTGCAAGCCGACGTATGCCGACCCGCGCCGAGCGGAGATTCGGGATAGATTGCGTGCGCAGGGCCGCGCTGCCGCCGGCGAATTGCCCTATAGACTTGCGCTGAGCGCGGATCTGCTGTCGGATCTGGGCTTGCAAGCGCCTGAGCGTGAGCAGATCACGCAGACGAACCGCGTCTTCTGCGAGTCATTGCCCGGGTTGATCATCGACACGGCCATCGCACGCAAAGGCCTCGGGGCCGGATAAAGAAGGGGCCGACTTTATGTCGGCCCCCGTTGCGTTTGCCTGGGCCGATATAAAATCGGCCCCTTCGGGCTAGCTGCCTGATTCGATGCCGATCTTGTTCGCCGCTTGCTCCGTGAACCAGAGCGTATTGCTCGGTCCGACGCAGATGCGATAGACACCGCTCGACGCCGTCGGAACCGGAAATTCCGTGATGACGCCGCCGGTGGTGATCATGGCGATGTTGTTGGCCCCCGCCTCCGTGAACCAGAGGACATTCGAACCGCTCGGGCCGGCCGTGATCCCAACGGGATCCGCAGCCGCGGTCGGCGTGCTGTAGTTCGTGACCACACCACCCGTCGTCACTTGTGAGATAAAGCTCATGAAGCCGTCGGCGACCCAAATATTGCCGTCAGCACCCAAGGCTATTCCATCCGGTCTGCTTCCGTCGGGAAGCTCATACTCAGTGAAAAAGCCGGTGGTCGTCACTCGGCCGACTTTGCCTGACGCGTTTTCGCTGAACCACAGCGCTCCGTCCGACCCGACCGTGATACTCGCGGGATGGCTGTGCGCCGTTGGAATGTGGTACTCCGTTATCGTGCCTGTGGGTGTGATCGACGCGACGCGATCGTTGTCGAATTCCGTAAACCAGATGTTGCCGTCGGGACCGACCGTGATTCCGGTGGGGTCCGACTTCAGCGTCGGCAGCGGGTACTCGATGAACCCAGAAGAGGTGATCTCGCCGATCTTGTTGCCGAGCGATTCCGTCAACCAAAGATTACCGCTTGAATCGAAAACGAGCTGGCTCGGTGACGAATCTTTGGTTCCGATGACGAGCCGCGCGCCTTTGTGCGTCGTCGGGTCCATACGGATGATCGAGCTCTTGTTATGTTCGGCAAACCAGATATTGCCGTCTGGTCCGAGGACGATTCCGGCCGGCGCACTATTTTTCTGCGCGACCGAAAAGTCCGTGATAACCGACGTGAACGAGGGACCCGCACCGTGCACGCCTGGCCGCGAGAAGTAGCTGCTCGCTCCACCTTGCCCGCCGGCAGGAAGGACCGATTTGCCCGAACATGCCGCAAGCGCAAGCGCGACGCAAGCGACTGACACGATTCGTACTGTCATCTTCATATGAATACTACAAACTCCCAACAAAAATTCGCCCAAGGAAGAGGCTCCATCGTAGCATCATGCCATTGGCGGCGGTAGGCGATTTAGGCCCTAACGTTAGTCCGACTCGGCCGACGGCCTACGAGGCAGGCAGGCGTCCGGTTGGCGCGATCAGATAGACAGCGCCGTGCGATCCGGTCTGCCAGACGTGCTCGAACTGCGCGCGGTGATAGATGCGCCGGATCGAACCCGGCCGGGCATACGGATCGTTGACGATCACATCGCCTCTGCTCGTGAACCCGCGCACGACGAGCAAGTGGCCCGCGGTTTTTGGATACGGTGCGCCATCGAGGTCGCCGGAGCCGACGCGAATGCTCGCGACGACGGGGACGCCGTCAGCGATGTATCGTTCGAGCTCGTTAAGTGAAGGCAGGCGTGCGACCCAGCCTTCGAGCCCGTGCTGCGACGCGAACGCGACGTTGAACGGCCAGTTGCCGCAGCCGTCATAGACCGGATCGAACGTGCCAGCCGCAGCATCGGCCACATCGATATCCCACTGCGCGTTCCCCGTCTTTTGCGCCCAGTACGCCATCACCATTGAGATGCTCGCCGGGCTGCACCACGAATCTCCGCCGCCGCCATAGCGGCCGCCTTCGGAACCGATGCGTTGCGTGCGCTCCGGCACGGACAAGTCCATACCCCACGCAGTCGACCGCGTCGCCGCGCCTTCCGACGAGCTCGGCTTGCTCGCCTCAAGATCTGTGGTCACAGCGAGCAGCCGCAACGAGGGCGTTTCGCCGCCGGGCGAAGGATGGATGGTCACGCGCAACTGCAGAGCATGCGCGACTCGCGACAGCACGAGCGTGTCGGTGTCGACTCTGCCGTCGGCATCGTGTTGGCCGTTACGCGATCGCCGGTGGCCGCCGTTCAGGTCCGGACTCCACTCACCCATATCGAACCACGCTGTCCAACGCTGACCGATGCGCGCGCGCATACCGACATCGACCCAAGCGGTCGCCGGCGAGTCGATATTCCACGAGGCTATCGCCGAGGTGAATCCCGACGGCACTAAGTGGATGGCGGATTCGTAGTCGCGCCGCACCGGTTCTGGGAAGCGCATCACGAACACCGCGGCGGCGACGATGCAAGCCGCGGTCAGATCTGCCACTCCCAGGCGTTCCAATAATCCGTGATGACGGGCGCCGGTTTGAAGCCTCGTAGATCCGAGTTGTACGCGATCACGTTTTGATCCCAATAGATCATCAGCAGAGGCGCCTCATCGAGCATGATCTTCCAGGCGGCTTCGTAGTCCGCGCGCCGGCGCGCGTGATCGTAGCTCACCTGCGCATCTTTCAGATAGCCGTCAACGGCCGGATTGCAATAGAAGTTCGTATTCGAGCCGTGGTGCGGCCAGTAGTCGCAGCCGAATCCGGCGATGTCGTCAGGATCGGTGCCTTCTGTGTTCAGGATCAACGCCATATCGTAGTGGCCGCCGTAGAGCGGTCCGTCCGGCGCGAACAAAACCGCACCTTCGTAGTTCTTCGTATCGAGCTCGATGCCGACCGCCTTGAGTTCCGCAGCGATGAGCGCTTCGGCGTCCTGATTCAAAAGGTTGCTCGTCGCCGTCGAGATCGTCAGCGCCATCCGCACGCCGTTCTTGGCGCGAATCCCATCGGCCGCGACGCGCCAGCCAGCGGCGTCCAATATCTGCGCCGCCGCAGCCGGATCAAACGGCGCAGGCTTCAAACCGTTCGCGGCCCACGAGAACGGCGGGATGTCGGTGACTGCGCGAACCCCCAATCCACCGTACACGGCCCTGATGAGCCGGTTCACGTCGATCGCCCGCACGATGGCGCGGCGCACTGCGACATCCGAGAGGATCGGACTCTTGCAGTTGAAATCGAGATGACGGTAGTTCGCTTGCATGATCGCGGAGACACGGATACCGGCGACCGTGCTCAATTGCGGCACGAGCGATTTCGTGACGCCGTCCACCACGTCGATGTCGTGCGACTTCAACGTCGTGAAGAGCGTGTTGACGTTGGGGATGATCTTGATGTCGATGGTGTCGAGCTTCGGCTTGCCGCGCCAGTAACGCGGGTTGGCACCGAAGACGATGTCCTGTCCAGACACCCACTGTTTGAGCACAAAAGGTCCATCGCCGATCGGCGCGCGGTCGTAGCCGATGTTGTTGAGCGTGGCGTACTTGGCCAAGAGATGTTGCGGCAACGGCGTGAACGTGCCGGCGGAGAAGAGGTAGACCGATGCAGCAAGCGGCTTCTTCAAAACGAACGTCACTTGGTGCGCGTTGTCGCGTTCGATGGTCTGGATCTGATCGTAGCCCTGCGTATAGACGACGGGATTGCGTCCGTCGACGATCGCGTGCCACGTGAAGATCACGTCATCCGCCGTCACGGGCACGCCGTCTGACCAGACGACGCCGGGCCGCAGTTTGAACGTGATGCGCAGTCCATCGCCGCTGATCAACCCGTTCTGCTGCGTCGGCACGACGGTGACGAGCGAGGGAACGGGCCGCTCGTGATCGTCGAAGCGGAAGAAGGGCTCGAAGAGCAGCGCCGTGACGTCGTCTGCCGACGCCTGATTGGAGAACATGCGGATGAGCGAATTCGGCTCTTCCGCCTCGCTCAAGCGCAGCGTGCCGTGGATCGTCCAAGGGTTGGCGGTTCGCGGCCCGACGCTTGCAGTGGTCGTGTCGATCTTGCTGCACGACACGAGCGCTGTCGCTGCGGCGAGCAGTGCGATGCGGCGCATCACGACGCGACGCATCACGACGCGCGCTGCCGTTTGGCAGTCTCCTCTGCAGCGCGCGAGATGGCGTTCCAAAGCTTGTCGGCGCCGTTGCGCACCACGTCGTCTGCAGGCAGCCCGGTGTCGAGTTCCGCCGCGGCGATCGCCTCGAGCGCATCTTGCTCGTTCAAATCCGACGTGTTGAGCGCGATCGCGACACAGCGCGCCGGCTTCACGCGAGCGAGCAGCTGCTCGTGATCGCGCGCGAGATCGCGCAGCGCTGGGATCGGCACGTCGAAATCCTCGATCGACTGTTGGCCCGCGCGGTGGCAGAGCACGAGCAGGTCCGGGGCGGACCCGTACATGAGTCCGAGCGTCACCGGCCCATACGCAGGATGATGCAGGGCACCCTGACCTTCCACAAGCGTGATGTCGGTGTCGGTCGCAACGTTTGTGACCAGCTGTTCCGCGGCCCCGGTGACGAAATCGGATATCACGCGATCGACTGCGATGCCCGAACCGGCGATCATGATCCCGGTCTGGCCGGTCGCCACGAACTCCGGCCGCGCCCCCGCCGCTCGCCCTGCGCGTTCCAGTTCCAACATCACGGACATCTTGCCGATCGCGCAATCGCTTCCCACTGCGAGCACGACGACTTGCGGAACGCGGTATGCCGCACCGGAGAATATCGGGATCGGCTCCGGCGGCCGGCGGACATCCCAGAATTGCGCGCCTGATAACTTCGCGCGGCCGGAGAATTCCGGATCATCTGCGAGAAATTCGTGCAGGCCGCTCACGATCTCCAGACGCGCGTCGATGGCGTCGAGAACCCGCGCGCGAAATGCCGGCGGCAAGAAGCCGCCCGCATTCGCGACGCCGATGAGCAGCGACGTCGGCTGAAACGAAAGCGCGTCGGCCACGCTTGAAACGATTGGTGCGCTGCATCGAACGTGCGGATGAAGGTCGTCTACGTGGCTGCCTGCGGCGGTCGAATCGATGACGGCGACGACCTTGTCGCGACCGTAGCGCATCACGCCGAACGCTGTCTTCGCGTGACGATCGGCGATGAAGCCTTCGGTGAGGACCGCGTAGCGCCGGTGCGTCGGCATGGCTTGATTTACGCCGCTCTGCGCGGTCGCACCCCCAGCCCGGGTGCGGTGGGAAGTCGCAGCTGCGCGCCGTCGTAGATCACTCCTGCATACGGGTCATCGGTTACGAGCAGCGGGCCGTCGACGTCGGCGTAATCGACCAGCGGCGATATCTGTGCCGCCGCGGTGCATAGTATCGACGATTCGATCATGCAACCGAGCATGATCTTCATCCCCATCGCTCGCGCGGCGTGGATCATCCTGACGGCCTCACGGATGCCGCCGCACTTCACCAGTTTGATGTTGATGGCGTCGACGCAACCGAATAGCGGCGCGAGGTCCTCGAGCGTGCGGCAGTCCTCATCGGCCATGATCGGCACGCCTGCGTTTTCGCGCACGTAGCGCAGGCCGGCGGGATTGCCCGCGGCGACCGGCTGCTCGCAGAATTCGATGTCGAATCGTTTGAGTTCGCGCAGGTGACTGACCGCTTCTTCGGGCGTCCACGCTTCGTTCGCATCCACGCGGATGATGCCGCGATAGACCGAGCGCATAGCCTCGAGCACCGCGACCTCGTTGCCTGCGCCCACTTTGACTTTGAGGATCGGCATGTGGAGCGCTTCGCGCGTTTTGCTCAGCATGGTGTCGACGTCGTCGATGCCGATCGTGAACGACGTCTGCAGCGCCTTCGCCGGATCCAAGCCGAGAAGGCCGTAGACCGGAATGCCAAGCCGCTTGCCGGCCCAATCGTGCAGCGCGAGGTCCAAGGCGCACGTCGCGCCGCGTTGATCCGCTGGTATCCTGCCCAGCACGTCATCGAAATGCCAGAGGTTTGAGCCGGTAAGGTCGAGTTGACGCAATTGGCGTTCGACGAGCTCGGCGTTTTCGCCATAGCGCTCGACCGGCGCGGATTCGCCGACGGCATCGATGCCGTCCGCGCTCACGTGCAGAAGGAGCGTCTGCGCGACGTCTTCAGATGAGCGCGCGATCGTGAACGTGTGGCGCAGATGCATGACCAGCGTTTCAAAGCGAAGCGTAGGCGTCATGGGTTTGAGATTGGGGAGCGCTGAGCCAACCTCCCTTGACGTTGCTCGATTTCGACCGCAATTATCGTGTCAACGCGCGCACTCAGCCGGAGGCCGCAGTATTGCAAGCATGCGCAGATCGATCACGGCATGGAGGATAATCGGGAGCAGAAGATTTCCGGTCAGCAGAAATAGGAGACCCATGAGGAAGCCGGTGATCGCAGTCCCCGCCACACCGACGGCACCCTGATAGAGATGATTAAGTCCGAAAACAACTGAGGAGATCAGCAGAGCCAGCGTGAGATTCAGCGTCCAGGGAAAAACGTGTAAGTAGTGCAGCATGAAGCCGCGGAAGAGAGTTTCTTCGCAAACTCCCGCTGAGACGCTGACGAGCACCCACCAGCGGCGTTCTGCCCAGGTCGCGGGTAAGAAGTAGCTGAGCGATTCCAGCGCGGCAGCAGAAGAAAACTTGCGTGGCCGATTCGTCAACTTCTTCCAGATCACGATGCCGACGGGAAGCACTACAGAAATGACGACAAAGATCGCGATCAGTGCTTCGACCACGTAGCGAACCCAAGCGCGTAACAATAGCCAGGAGATATCGGCGGGCGAAGGGCCGATAGTGAACAGCGGGCGGAAGCCGACGGAGGCAACTGCGATCACACTGGCGATCCAGAGCCATGTGCAAATCGTTTTATAGTAGTGAATTTTCCGTTCGGAACTGGGATCGCGCTTCAACCTCGGGGTGGCGTACAAATCCCAAATAGGAGCGACAACCAGGATAAACAAGAAGAGCAGGTGCTGCATCAGCGTCGCGACCGAAGCGTTGATCATTGCCCGTCATCTAACTTATTCCGGTCGCATTTGTCAAGACTTGTTTTTGTAATCGCGCCATGTTAGGGTGGAGCCCTAAAGCGCGCTTGCGCTCCCTGCGGTGTGCGTCAGCCTGTCTCGTGTTTGAACCACAAACAACACGAGAGGGAGCCGAACTCCGGGCGTCTTGAGCAAGCCCTCCTCGAAGAGGGAAGCCTTCCGGCGCTTGGGTCAGCACCCACCTGCTAAAGCGGGTTCGAATCTCCGGCAGGCAACGGCTCAATGGGGAGCTCGATCGCGAAGAAGGGGCCGGCCCTATGCCGGCCCCTTCTTTGTCGCTACTTTTAAGAGGACCGATTTCTGCTGTCGAAGTCGCGCGCCGCGCTCTCCAGCCCCAGCCAGAGTCTCCCCACCACAAGTGGAAGAACTGGCGCCCTATCACATAAGACCTTAGAGTACTGGCGCGGTCGATTCGCGCCACGCGGCGACAATCGCTTTGAGGTCCGCGGCGCTGGACGGTTCGAAGCATCCACACATCGAGACGAATCCGCGGTAACTAAGTTCTTCAACGGCCTTACTGGATTGCCGATCACCCGACTGCGCGGTCACGATCAGAGTCTCATCGATGAGCGCGCGGTACTCGGCGCCATCCGCGCCGATTAGATCCTCCGCGCGTGTTGCGGTGCGAAGCCACGCGGAGTCGCACTCTTTCTGTGCGCGTTTGATATCGGCAGGCGTGGAGACCAGCGATCCCTGTTCACCGCGTTCGAGCGCGAGCGTGATATTCGCGGTTTTGGCGTCGACGCACACCGCTTTCAAACCGCGAATCAGTTCGCGCCACGCGATGCCAGGCGATCCGTCTGGTACGCCAGCGCACGAAAAACGCAGCAGCGGCGAGCCCAGCCCGGCCGCGTGCGCGATCCAGGGCAGAAACTCTAGCAGCGAAGCATCGACATCCGCACCGCCAAGCGCCACGGGCGAACGCACGCAGGCCACGGTTAGGCATCGATCCGCGCAGAGCTTCTTCAACTGCGCGAGATAGTCGTCGTCCGTGCGTGGGAAATATCGTCCGTCGAACTCGACGCCGTCGACGTCCAGATCGTTGGCGCAGGCGTCGATCCACTCCAACTGCGTGAGCTCGCCCAGGTCTATCGCGCGACCAAACGCCGCGGTGCTGCAGCAGAGCTTCATGCGGGCGCGTTCTGCGCGCCGAGTGCGTTCTCCTAACCGCACCATAGGTCACGCGCGCTGTGGATACGAACGGTCGGCCGGTGACTGGAGATCCCGTTCGTCTACTCTTCGTGTGCAGCGGCAACATCTGCAGGAGTCCGCTTGCGCAAGTCATGGCGCAGGCGGCGTTGCGCGAGGCCGAAGTCGACGCGTTGGTTGAGAGTTGCGGCACAGCGGCGATCGAAGGTCTGTCTGCCGAGACCGGCGCACGGCGGCAAGCTGAGTCGATCGGGTTATCCCTTGACGCGCATCGCGCGCAGCCCGTATCGCGTGACTTGATCGCCAGTTCCTCGCTCGTCGTCTGCGTCAGCGATCGCCATCGCGACTATCTCCACCGCTTCTTCCCCGAAGCGAAGGCGAAGATCGTCAGCTTCGACGACGCCACCGGCATGGGAGATATTCCGGATCCCTACGGCGGAAGCGAGTCGGACTATCGCGACGTGCGCGAACAACTCGCGAAGGGCATGCCGAAAATCGTCGCCGCATTGACCGGTCAAAAAGGTCGCTCCCACAGACGCAAGCGAACGTAGCGACCCTAATATATGAGCGCAAAACACTTCCGCATCGCCGTCGGCGCCGACCACGCGGGCTTCCTCTATAAGACGCAGATCGCCGCGAGCTTGCGCGAACTCGGACACGAAGTCGTGGACTTCGGCACCTACTCCACCGACCCGGTCGACTATCCGCCCATTGGTTTCAAAGTCGGCGAAGCGGTCGGGCGCGGCGAATTCGAGCGCGGGGTGCTCGTGTGCGGTTCGAGTCTCGGCATCGCGATCGCGGCCAACAAAGTGCACGGCGTGCGCGCCGTCTGTATCGGCGAACCGTATTCCGCGCGCCTCAGCCGCCAACACAACCATGCGAACATCATCTGCTTCGGCGAGCGCCTCACCGGTTGGGAGATGGTGGTGGAGTGTCTGAACGTCTGGCTCGAAACCGAAGCCGAGGGCGGCCGGCATGAGCGCCGCGTCAAAGAGCTCGACGACTACGATCAGACGGCCACCGCCGCGCGGGGCGAGAGCGAGTGAACGCGCGCCTGCTCGAGGCCGGTATCCTCGCAGCGCAAGATCCGGCGGTCTATGACGCCATCGTCAAAGAAGAAGATCGCCAACGCAAGAATCTTGAGCTGATCGCATCGGAAAACTACGTCAGCGCCGCGGTCCGCGAAGCGGCGGGGAGCGTGCTGACCAACAAGTACGCTGAAGGCTATCCGGGCAAGCGCTACTACGGCGGCTGCGAACACGTGGACGTCGTCGAGAACTTGGCGATGGAGCGGCTGAAGCAACTATTCGGCGTCGAGTACGGGAACGTGCAACCCCACTCGGGCGCCCAGGCCAACATGGCTGTCTACTTCTCGGCGCTCAAACCGGGCGACGTCATCATGGGCACGGCGCTCGATCACGGCGGCCATCTCACGCACGGCAGCAAAGTCAACTTCAGTGGTAAGCTGTACGACGTCGTGCCGTACATGGTGGATGCCAAGACGGAGCGTTTCGACTACGACGCGATCCGCGCCATTGCGCGCGAACGAAAGCCCAAGATGCTGGTGGCCGGGTGGAGCGCGTACTCACGGAGCGTGGATTGGAAAGCGTTCGCCGACATCGCGCACGAGGTAGGAGCGCTGCTCTTCACCGACATCGCTCACGTCGCCGGTCTCGTCTGCACCGGCCTCTATCCGTCTCCTGTAGGCCACGCCGACTACGTCACCACGACCACGCACAAGACGCTGCGCGGACCGCGCGGCGGTGTCGTGATGTGCAACGGCGAACTGGGCAAAGGAATCTCAAAGACGATGTTTCCAGGCATCCAGGGCGGGCCGCTCATGCACATCATCGCGGCCAAAGCCGTCGCGTTCGCCGAAGCGCAGCGTCCGGAGTTCACGGAATACGCGCGGCAGGTCGTCGTAAACGCGCGCACCCTGGCGGAAACGCTGCAAGCCGGCGGCGTGCGCATCGTGACCGGCGGAACCGACAATCACCTCATGCTCGTGGACGTCTCGTCGCGCGGCCTGACGGGCAAAGATGTGGAAGTCTATCTGGACGAGATCGGCGTGACCGTCAACAAGAACACGATACCCTTCGATAAGAATCCGCCCTCGGTCGCGAGCGGCGTGCGGGTCGGCACACCCGCCGTGACCACGCGCGGAATGAAGGAGACGGAGATGCGCGAGATCGGCGCGATCATGATCGCCGCGATGGACGACATGAACAGCCGCGCGCGCGTCAATGCGTTGCGCTCGCGCGTGTACGAGCTGACGTCGCAATTCGGCGTGCCGTAGCGCACGCGCGAACGGGAGTGACGCAAATCGTGGAGCCGCGCGAGTTCCCCAATCTCACGGTGCTTTCGCACCCGCTCGTCGACGACAAGCTCGGCAGACTGCGCGATGCCGCCACATCGCATAAAGAATTCCGCGAACTGTGCACGGAGCTTGCGACGCTGCTTGCGTACCCGGCAACCGCCGATCTCGAAACGCGCGAGACGCGCGTCGCGACGCCGGTCGATTGGGCGGCGGCGAAGTCGCTCGTAAGCGTTCCGCTGCTCGTGCCGATCCTCCGCGCCGGGCTCGGTCTCGTGCCGGGCTTCCATGCGCTCATGCCGCAAGCGCAAGTCGCGCATGTCGGCATGTATCGCGATCCGGATTCGCTCCAAGCGGTGGCATACTATGCGAATCTGCCCGACGACCTGCGCGGCCGGCGCGCGTTCGTGCTCGATCCGATGCTCGCCACGGGCGGCTCCGCGGTCGCGACGATCGATCTGCTCATCGATCGCGGCGCGCGCGCGACGGACATCGTGGTCATCACGCTGATCGCCGCGCCGGAAGGATGCGGCGTCGTGGCCGAAGCGCATCCCGACGTCAAGGTCTTCACATGCGCGCTCGATCGGCATCTCAACGCGCACGGTTATATCGTTCCGGGCTTAGGTGATGCGGGCGACCGGCTGTTCGGGCGCGGCGCCGGGCGCAAGCCTGAGACGCACGGCCGCAAGCCAGAGGCGCAAGGCGGCCGAGCGACGTGACGGCGGCCAATGCGCGGCCATCGTGGGATGCCTACTTCATGGCGATCGCCCGCGCGGTCGCGACGCGCTCCACGTGTTCGCGCCGCTCCGTCGGCGCGATCATCGTGAAGGACAAGCGGATCCTCACGACCGGCTACAACGGAGCGCCGGTGGGATTACGCCACTGCGATCACACCGACGGCGGCGACATGCTGCACGGCCACTGCGCGCGATCGACGCACGCCGAGCAGAACGCGATCGTCCAAGCCAGCCGGCACGGCGTCGCGATCTCGGGCAGCACGCTCTATTGCACGGCTAGCGCGTGCCTGACGTGCGCGAAGCTGTTGGTGAACGCCGGCATAACGCGCGTCGTCTACGATGATCCGTATCCCGACGACTTGGCCGTCGCGATGTTCCGCGAGGCGCAGATACAAGTGGACCGGTTCTCGTGATCGCTGCCGCGGTCGTAATAGGGCAAGCATCGCTTTCCACGGCGGACCGCGTAGTAGGGCAAGCAACTCTTGCCCCAGCGGACCATAAAGGTCGGCCCAACATCAAAACGGCCGTCGTCCACCACGCAGCGCCAGGCATCCAGTCGCTGCCCGGCAACGTCGACATCGGCTGGCTGTGCGCGATAACGTTCGTGCTCGCGGCGGTCGCATGCGCCGTGGTCACGCCGCTCGTGCGCCGCATGGCATTTCGCGTCGGCGTGTTCGACGAGCCCGACGGCGATCGCCGCGTGCACACCGAGCCAACGCCGCGACTAGGCGGCATCGCGATCTTCTTGGGTTTCATGCTCGCGCTGTTCACCACCCTGAACTTCGCGCTGACGCATTCGTACGTCATCCATCACTACTTGGATACGCCCGACCTCGCGCATCTCATCGGCCTGTTGTTCGGCGGAACGTTGATGATGGGCGTCGGGTTGTGGGATGACATCATGGCGATGCGCCCGCGACATAAGTTCCTGGCGCAGCTCGTGGTCTCGCTCGTTGCGGTCGTCATGTACGGCTTCACCATCGACCAACTGAAAGTGCCTCACTTCGGGCTCGTGGATTTCGGCTGGTTCGCCGTGCCGTTCTCGATCTTCTGGTACATGGGCATGGTGAACGCGATCAATTTCCTCGATGGCCTGGACGGGCTCGTGGCCGGCGTCACCCTGATCTCGTCGCTCACGATGCTCGTCGTCTCGATCTGGAAGGGGCAATATCTCGTCGCGATCACGATGGCCGCCCTCGCGGGATCCGCGGCCGGATTTCTGCCGTTCAACTACAACCCGGCGCGCATCTTCATGGGTGACGGCGGATCGCTCTTCATCGGGTTCGTACTCGCCAGTGCCGCCGTAGAAGGCAAAGCAAAGGGCGCGATCGCGATCTCGCTCGTCGTGCCGTTCCTCATCATCTTAGCGTTTCCGATCCTCGACACCGCGAACGTGATCGTCAAACGGTTGCGCGCCGGCACGCCGCTGTTCGCGGCCGATCGCAGCCACACGCATCACCGCCTGCTGGATCTCGGCCTTTCGCAGCGCGCCGCCGTCAACGTGATCTACGCGGTATGCGGAGCGCTTTGCGCCATCGTGCTGGTTCTCGCGCGACCCGGTGGCCCGCACCTATTTTGAATCAGAAACTGCGCGTCTGCGTCGTGTTCGGCACGCGCCCCGACGCAGTGAAGATGGCACCGCTCGTCCACCGGCTTTCGGCAGATGCCGGCATCGCATGCATCACAGTCGCAACCGCGCAGCACCGCGAGATGCTGGACGAAGTGCTCGGGCTGTTCGGCGTGACCCCCGAGTACGATCTCGCGGTGATGACCGAAGGCCAGACGCTCACGGACGTCACGACGCGCGTGCTCGAGCGGATGGCGAGCGTGTTGGACGACGCGCGCCCCGATGTCGTCCTCGTGCACGGCGACACGACGACGTCGACCGCGTCGGCGTTAGCCGCATACTATAAGAAGATACCCGTCGGCCACGTAGAGGCTGGGCTGCGCACCGACACGATCTACGAGCCTTTTCCCGAGGAGATGAACCGGCGCTTGACCGGCGTGATCGCGACGCACCATTTCGCTCCGACTCCCACGGCCAAAGCGAATCTGCTCGCTGAAGGCAAGGCGCCTTCTTCCATCGTCGTCACCGGCAATACGGTGATCGACGCGTTTCTGTGGGTGCACGCGCGATTGCAGCCGGGCGACGCGCCGCACATACAGACGAAGCGACTGCTCTTCGTCGAAGCCCATCGGCGCGAAAATCTCGGCGCGCCGATGGAGGCGATCTGCAGAGCGCTGAAGTCCGTCGTAGAAGCGCACGACGATCTCACACTCTTGTGGCCCGTGCATCCGAATCCCGCGGTGGTCGAAGTCGTACGAAGGACGCTCGATGGAGTGCCGCGCGTCCGGCTCGTGCAGCCGATGTCGTACCGCGCGCTCGTGGCTGCGATCGGCCGCTCCACGTTGATCGCGACGGATTCGGGCGGACTGCAAGAGGAAGCGCCGTGTCTTGGCAGACCCGTCGTGGTGTTGCGGCGAGTCACCGAGCGGCCGGAAGGTGTGGCGGCCGGCACGCTGCGACTCGTGGGAACGGACGAAGCGCTCGTGACGAGAACGCTCAACGAATTGCTCGACGATCGCGCGGCGTACGACGCGATGGCCAAGGCTAGCAACCCGTACGGCGACGGTAAGGCGGCTGACCGGATCGCGCGCGCGCTCCTCGCGCACTATCGCGGCGGCGACCCTGCGCCGGAATTCGATCCGTCACTTCCGCCGACGCTGCCCAACGCGCGGTGAAGCCGAAGGCCTCGAACTATCTGCAACTCGCCGGCGCCGGCAGCAGCATCGTCGGCACGCTCATCATAGGTCTTCTGCTCGGGTTGGCTGCGGCGAAATATCTGCACTGGGAATGGGCCGCGCCCGTCGGTTTGATTCTCGGCTTCGTAGCGGGCATCGTTTCAGCGTATCGGCGCTTCACGTCTTCTTAAGGGCCGACGACTCGAAGGGGCCGACTTTATGTCGGCCCGAGCGAACGTAACGTGGGCCGACATAAAGTCGGCCCCTTCAGCGTTGAGCGGAGGTCGGCATTTGGGACGGCGCGAACCCGGTCGTTCCGATGGAAAGCTACCGCCCCTTTCAGGCAGCGGTCGCATCGCGCAGTGCGGCGATCGCACTCGTGGCGGCTGCACTGCTGTCGTTGATCTGGCAGGCATACGTCCCTGCGCTCGCGCTGATTGCAGGGACCTTGATCGGCCTCGCCTGCCAATTCCACATCGCTGGAAGTTTCAACCGATTGGTGAAAGGCGGCAAACGCTATCTTCCGTTCCTCTCGATTGAAGGCGTACTGCGCGTGCTCTTGGCAGGCGCGGCGCCTTTTCTGATCGTCGGACGCGGACCTTGGCTCGGCTACTTCACGTACCTTGCCGGATTTGTCGCACCGTTGGCAGTAGCGATTCTGGTATATCATAAACAAATCGTTGACGGTCGCGATAACGCGAGCGCCTAAAGGAAACGATGCACGAGACCATCGGAACTCATCCGCTCTGGATGATTCCGTTCATGCCCGCGCCGTTCAATACTGTACACGCGGACACGGTGACAATCACGTGGATCGCCATGGCGATCGTGCTCGTGGCGGTCGGCGTGCTCGCGCAGATGCATCCCGTAACGCGTCTTTCAAAGCGCTATTCGTTCCTGGAGTTGCTCGTCACAGGCATCGGCAGTCAGGTCGAGACGATTCTTGGAAAGAACGGGTTGCCGTTCGTCCCCTTCATCCTCTCGCTCTTCCTGTTCATCTTCGTCCTCAACGAGATCGGGTTGTTCCCGTTCATCGGCATGTCGCCGACGTCTGATCTGAACACGACCGCCGCCTTGGCGATCTTCACGATTCTCCTGATCCAAGGCGTCGGCATCGCGCGCAAAGGCCTGGGCTACTTCGGCCATCTCGTCATCCGGCCGCTCGGACTCGGTATCCCGATGCTGCCGATCATGATCATCGACGAGCTCGCGCGCCCCGTCACGCTCGCGATGCGGTTGTTCGGCAACATCTTCGCCGGTGAGATATTGCTCGTTGTGGTCTCGGTCGTAATCGCCGCACATCTCGGGCTCATCTCGGCTCTGGCAAACGCCGGGCCCATCTTTATCTACGTGTTCAACATGCTCATCGGCCTCATCCAGGCGGTAGTCTTCACGCTGCTCACCGCCGCATACCTGATCACTCCGACCTCTGACGAAGCTCACTAAAGGGAGTACCTTATGGAAAACGCCATTCTCGTATCAGCCGTCATCATAGCGTTCGCGCTCATGGTCGGATTCGCAGCGTTCGGGTCTGCGATCGGCGACGGCATCATCGGCAGCAAGGCTGTGGAATCGATCGCGCGCCAACCGGAAGCCAGGCCGAACATCTTTTTCTTCTACTTCCTCGGATTCGGCATCCTGGAGGCGTTCCCGATCATCGCGATCGCGCTCGCCTTCTTCCTGCTGATCGGCGGCGGCGGCCTCGGCGTGATGGCGCTGCTCAAACCCATTCTGCCGAAGTAGTCGACGACTCTCGATGCTGCTCTCGATCGACGGCACGTTCCTCGTCCAGATCCTGAACTTCGTCGTGTTCTGGATGCTGCTGAACTACGTGTTCATCAGGCCGACGAGGCGTGCGATCGAGGCTCGACAACGGGCGATCGATGAAGTGAATCGGGCCGCCGAAGAGATGCGCAAACGCGCCGAGGATCTGAACGCGCAAGCGGAGTCGCTCTTGGACAAAGCACGCCGCCGCTCAGACGAATTGCTGCGTGCCGGCGCTGCCAAGGCCGCCGATGAGGCGGACGCGATCAGCCGCCGCGCAGCCGCCGACGCTGCCGCGTCCGTCCAGATCGCCCATGCAACGGTTGCAACCGAGCGTGCTGAGGCAGTCGCCAAGCAAGGACCGCTCATTGCGGAGCTAGCGCGCGCGATGGTCGCCAAGGCGACCGATCTTGAGAGCGTGGCATAGACGATGAGCATCCCCGATCTCACCGATCCGGTCTTCATCGCGAAAGTCATCGATTTCATCGTGTTCGCGATAGCGATCGTCTACATTTTTCAGAAGTTTCTCAAGCCGCAGCTCGTCGCGGTGCAGGAAGCGCAGAACAAAGCGGTGGCCGACGCAGAAGTCTACCGGCAACACTGCAGCGAAGCGGTACAGGTGGCCGAACGCGCGCTCAAGCAAGCCGCATCGGATGCGCAACGGATGGAGACGACCGCCGACGCGCAAGCGAAGCGTGTGGTGGCCGACGAGCTTGCCGAAGCCGGCGAACGTGCGAACCGCGTCGTCGCTCACGCCGCGGGCGAACTCGAACGCGAACGATTCCGCGTCCGTCGCGAACTTCTCGAAGAGACGGTGGACCGCGCGCACGCCGAAGCGCGTGAAGAAGTGCAGCGCGGTCTGACGCCAGCTCGGCAGCGCGCGCTCGTCGAACGCATGCTCTCAGATTTAGAGCGCAGCCGTGTTTAAAGAGACCGTCGCGCGACGCTATTCGGCCGCGCTCTTCGCACTTGCGAAAGATGCGGGCACGATCGATGCAACCGTGCGCGAACTGGACACGTTCGTCGCGGCGCTCAAGAGCGATCCTGCCATCGCCGAGTTCTTCGGCTCTCCGGTGATCGAGCGCGCGCGCAAGACCGGATTGCTGAAGAGCGCCATCTCCGGGCGCGCGAGCGAACTCATCAGTGGATTTCTCACACTGTTGATCGCCAAGCGGCGCGAGAACCTCGTCGAGACGATCGCGCGCCAGATGCACGAACTCTCTGACGAAGACGCACAGCGGGCGACGGCGCACATCGCAACCCCCGCAGGGCTGGATCGCGCCGAACTCGCCGACCTCGCTCGGCGCCTCTCAAACGTGTACAAGCGCACCATCGTGCCCCAGGCGAAGGTGGATCCCGGCATCCTGGGCGGCGCCGTCGTGCAGGTCGGCGATAAATATGTCGACGCCAGCATCGCCGGCAAACTCGAAGCGGTTCGCCGCCATTTGCTCGCGCACGTCGATAGCACCGGATCGACTTCGCCGAACGGAAAAGGAACCTAGAAGATGATCAACGCGGATGAAATAGCCGGCATTCTCAAGGCGCAGATACTCAATGCCCGCACGCAGGTGCAAGAGGATGAAGTCGGCACCGTCATCGAGGTGGGCGACGGCGTCGCACGCGTCTACGGGCTTTCCGCCGTCGGCTTGAACGAACTCGTCCAGTTCCCGAACGGCTTGTTCGGCATCGCGTTCAATCTGGAAGAAGACAATGTCGGCGTGGTCATCATGGGCCCCGACGTCGAGATCAAGGAAGGCGCGACGGTGCGGCGCACCGGCAAGATCATCTCGGTGCCGGTCGGGGACGGCGTGATCGGACGCGTCGTCGATCCGCTCGGTCAGCCGCTCGACGATAAAGGTCCGGTCAAGACCACTCGCACTCGGCCCATCGAAACGCAGGCGCCGAGCGTCGTTCAGCGTCAGCCGGTCCACGAACCGATGCAGACCGGCATCAAAGCCATCGACGGCCTCGTGCCGATCGGCCGCGGCCAGCGCGAGTTGATCATCGGGGACCGGCAGACCGGCAAAACGGCGCTCGCGATCGACTCGATCATCAACCAAAAGGGCAAAGGCGTCATCTGCATCTACGTCGCGATCGGCCAGAAAGCGTCAACCGTCGCGCAGCTGTACAAGATCTTCACCGACGCCGGCGCGATGGATTACACGACAATCGTCGCCGCCAACTCAGGCGACCCCGCGAGCTTGCGCTACATCGCCCCGTACGCCGGCTGCGCGATGGGTCAAGAGCTCATGTATGCGGGCAAGCACGTGCTCATCATCTACGATGATCTCTCCAAGCACGCGCAAGCGTACCGCGAGATCTCGCTGGTCCTGCGTCGGCCGCCGGGTCGCGAGGCGTACCCCGGCGATATCTTCTATTTACACTCGCGCCTTTTAGAGCGTGCGGCAAAACTTTCGGATGAACTCGGGGCGGGATCGCTTACTGCGCTGCCGATCATCGAGACGCAGCAGGGCGACGTCTCGGCCTACATCCCGACGAACCTCATCTCGATCACGGATGGCCAGATCTATCTGGAGACGGGCTTGTTCTTCAACGGCATCCGTCCGGCGATCGACGTCGGCTTGTCGGTCTCGCGCGTCGGCGGCAACGCCCAGACCAAAGCGATGAAGGCCGTCGCCGGTCAGCTGCGATTGGAACTATCGCAGTACCGCGACCTCGCCGCGTTCTCGAAGCTTGCGTCGGATCTCGACAAAGCGACGCAAGCGCAGCTCTCGCGCGGCGAGAAGATCACGGAGACGCTCAAGCAGCCGCAATTCGAGCCGCTGGACTTGGATCAGCAGGTCGTCCAGATCTATGTGGCCGTCAACGACCAGCTCGCGGACGTGCCCACCACGGATATCCATCGCTTCCACAAGCGCTTCTACGAATTCCTCAAGACCACCGCGCCCGGCATCTTGAGCACGATCGCCGACTCGAAGACGCTCTCCGACGACACGAAGAAGCAATTGAACTCGAGTATCGCGGAGTTCAAACAGCGGTTCAGCAAGAGCGCCTGACGACATGCCCACGCTCCGCCAACTGCGCGACCGCGTCAAGAGCCTGAAGAACACGCAGCAGATCACGCGCGCCATGAAAATGGTGGCCGGCGCGCGCATCCGCCGCGCGGAGCTTGCGATGAAGGCTGCGCGGCCGTACGCGACTGCCGTGGGCGACATGCTGCGCGAGCTGGCGAATGGGGGCGCTAAGGATCATCCGCTTCTGCAAGAGCGCGAAGTGCGCACGCCGGCGGTGCTCTTGATGACGGCGGACAAAGGGTTGTGCGGGGCGTTCAATTCCAATCTCGTGCGATCGGCGCTGAACACGGCGAAGACCGCGGGGCCGCAGACGCGTCTGTACCTCGTCGGGCTCAAGGGTCGCGTGCAGCTGCGCAAGTCGCCGTACGAGATCGCGGAATACTGGCCGCTCCTAGGCACGCCGTTCGCCGAACTGGGCCGAGCGGTCGCAAGAAAAGTCTCGGACGATTTTCTGGCAGGCCTGGTCGACGACGTCACGCTCGTGTCGAGCCGCTTCGTCTCCACGATCGTGCAGCGGCCGACGCCAGTGCGTCTGCTTCCGGTCTCGAGCGGCGAGGGCGCGGTGCGCCGGTCGCCGACGCAGAACAGCTACGAGTTCGAGCCCGATACCAAAAGCGTGCTCGCGGCGCTGCTTCCGAAGTATGTCGAGTTCACCGTGTTTCAAGCGCTGCTCGAAACGCAAGCATCCGAATTCGCAGCGCGACTGCTCGCGATGAGCAACGCCACCGACAACGCAGGCAAGCTCATCGACGACTTGACGCTCGTGATGAACAAGACGCGCCAGGCTGCGATCACAAAGGAGATCTTGGAGATCGTCGGCGGCGCGGAGGCGCTCAAGGGTTGATATATACTACGAGAAATTCAATCGATAAAGGATAACGCATGGCAACCACAGGCAAAGTCGTCCAGGTCTTGGGAAACGTCGTCGACGTCGAATTCACGCTCGAGACGCTCCCGGCGATCTACACCGCGCTGCGCACGACCGTCGCATCAACCGAAGGTGCGGGCACCGAGCTCACCCTTGAAGTACAAGGCGAGTTGGGGAACAACCAAGTGCGTTGCCTCGCGATGGGCGCGACCGAAGGCATGGTGCGCGGCGCCGAGGTCCGCGATACCGGAGCGCCGATAACGGTACCGGTCGGCGAAGGCACGCTCGGGCGGATCTTCAACGTGCTCGGCAAAGCGATCGATTCCGATAAACCGGTCGTCGCAAGCGCGATGCATCCGATCCATCGGCGCGCGCCGCTGGTGGACGAACAAGATCCCACCACCGTGATGTTCGAGACCGGCATCAAAGTCGTCGATCTCATGGCGCCGTACGTTCGCGGCGGCAAAGTTGGTCTGTTCGGCGGCGCCGGCGTCGGCAAGACCGTGCTCATCCAGGAACTGATCCGCAATATCGCGGCCGAACACGGCGGCTACTCGGTCTTCACCGGCATCGGCGAGCGCACGCGCGAGGGCAACGACCTCTACTTAGAGATGAAGCACTCTGGCGTGATCGACAAGACCGCGCTCGTGTTCGGCCAGATGGACGAGCCTCCGGGCGTCCGGCTGCGGATCGGCCTAACGGGCGTGACCATGGCCGAATATTTCCGCGACGATCAAGGCAAAGACGTCTTGCTCTTCATCGATAACATCTTCCGCTTCATGCAGGCCGGCTCGGAAGTCTCGGCGCTTCTCGGACGGATGCCGTCGGCCGTCGGTTATCAGCCGACGCTCGCATCGGAGATGGGCGCGCTCGAAGAGCGCATCACATCCACGCGCAAGGGCTCGATCACGTCAGTGCAGGCGGTCTACGTTCCCGCGGACGACTTGACCGACCCCGCAGTCGCGACGACATTCGCCCACCTCGACGCCACGACCGTGCTCTCGCGCTCGATCTCCGACAAAGGCATCTACCCAGCCGTCGATCCGCTCGCATCCACATCGCGCTTGCTCGAACCGCGCTTTGTCGGCGACGAGCACTACGAAGTGGCGCGCCGCGTCCAAGAGACGCTGCAGCGCTACAAGGATCTGCAGGACATCATCGCGATTCTCGGCGTCGAGGAATTGTCGGAAGACGACAAGGTCATCGTCGGCCGCGCGCGCCGCATCCAGCGGTTTCTTTCGCAGCCGTTCCACGTGGCTGAGGCCTTCACGGGCCGCCCTGGAAAATACGTGCCGCTCAAAGAGACGATCGCCGGCTTCAAAGAGATGGTCGAGGGCAAACTCGACGATCTTCCCGAGCAGGCGTTCTACATGGTCGGCAACATCGACGAGGCCAAAGAAGCGGCCGAGAAGATGAAGGCCGGCGTCTGACGCCGATGGCAGCATCCATAGACCTCGACGTCGTCACGCCGGGCGCCGTCAAATTCCAGGGCAAAGTCGAGATCGTCGTGGCTCCGGGCGGCGCCGGCGACCTCGCCGCCCTGCCCAATCACGCGCCCATGCTGACGACGCTGCGCATCGGCGTCCTTCGCGCCACGGTGGCGGACGGCGAGAAGCGCCGTATCGAGTTCGCCGTCAACGGCGGGTTCATGCAGATCACACCGAACAAGTGCGTCGTGCTCACAGACATGGCGCTAAGCGCGGCCGACATCAATATCGAGGCGGCGCAAGCCGACGCCAGGCGGGCCGCGGAGAGCCTTGCGCAGAAGCATGGTGCCGACGATGTGAGAGAACGTGAAGCCGTGGCGTGGGCGGCGGCCCAGCTCGAGGTCGCGCGAGCCCCACACGTCTGACCGCGGTCGCGTCTTCGACTGACGCGACGTCACAAGGATATCGATGGACCACCTAGACGGCTTGCGCACTCGGCTCGTCGTTGACGGCGGCCGGCGCCTCGAGGGTTCGGTCGAGGTGCCCGGCGCTAAGAACGCGGCGCTTCCGATCATGGCGGCGGCGATTCTCGCGGAAGGCGAGGTCGTTCTGCACGCCGTGCCGCGCATCACCGACGTCGACGTGATGGCGTCCATCCTCGAGAGCCTCGGCGCGCGCGTGCGCGAACAGCCCGGCGGCACGCTCGTCATCGACACGTCTTCCATCGCTTCGCACGCCGCGCCGTACGCGCTTGTCAGCAAACTAAACGCGTCGTTCGATGTGGCCGGCCCGCTGCTCGCGCGCTTCGGCCGCGCGCAAGTTCCGCAGCCGGGCGGCTGCGTGCTCGGTCCGCGCGCAGTCGATCTCCACCTCAAAGGTTTCGAAGCGCTCGGCGCCGCGGTCACGCTCGAACACGGCTCCATCATCGCAAGCGCCGAATCGCTGACGGGCGCGGACATCACGCTCGATCGCCCGAGCGTCGGCGCGACCGAGAACATCATGCTGGCCGCGACGCGCGCCAAGGGCACGACGACCATCCGCAACGCGGCGCGCGAACCCGAAGTCTGCGATCTTGCGGAATTCGTCAACGCGATGGGCGGACGCGTGCGCGGTCACGGCAGCTCGACGATCACGATCGAAGGCGTCCGCAAGCTGCGCGGCGTCGAGTACACGATCATCCCGGATCGTCTCATGGCTGGAACGTATCTGCTGGCGGGGGCGATCACCGGCGGCGATGTGACCGTCAAAGGGTTGGACCCGGCGTTCCTCACCGCGCTCACGGACGCGCTCTCGGCAAGCGGCGCGCAGGTCACGGCCTCGGGTGTGAGCGTTCGCGTGCAGGGCAACGCGGCCCGCAAGCCGGTGGATATCGTCACCTCGCCGTTTCCCGGATTTCCCACCGACTTGCAGCCGCAATTCGTCGCGTATTTGAGCCTCGCGCACGGCACCTCCACCGTCGAGGAGACGATATTCGACGCGCGCTTCGTCTACGTGAGCGAACTCGCACGCATGGGCGCCGACATCCGCGTGGCTGGGCGCACAGCAATCGTCACTGGCGTCGAACGGCTCAAGGATGCGGTGGTCGAAGCGCCGGATATCCGAGCCGGCGGCGCTCTCGTCCTCGCCGCGCTCGCGGCCGAAGGCACCACACAGATCGGTGGGCTTGAGTTCATCGACCGCGGCTACGAATTCTTCGAAGAACAACTCGCGACGCTCGGTGCGTCGATCGCGCGCGCGAGTGCGGTCGAGCCGGTGATGCCGCGTCAAGACCTCGGCGAGACGATCCGGATGCCCCGCATCGTCACGCCGTTTCGCGCTTCATGATCCACCGCTAGTCGCGCAGTAGGAGACCAGGTTGGAAATCGGAATCGATCTCGGCACCGCGAACGTCCTCGTCTACGTGCGTGGTAAAGGCATCGTGCTGCGCGAACCGTCGGTCGTCGCGCGCGATGTCCGTACTGGAAAGACACTCGCGGTCGGTGAAGAGGCGCGCATGATGCTCGGCAAGACGCCGAGCAACATCCAAGCCATTCGCCCGCTGCGCGACGGGGTCATCGCCGATTTCGAAGTCACGGAAGCGATGCTCAACTACTTCATCAAGAAAGTCACGCGCAACAACGGCTTCTTCTCGTGGCTGCGGCCGAAGCCGGCGGTGACGATATGCGTTCCTGCGGAGATCACTTCGGTCGAAGAACGCGCGGTCCGCGACGCTGCGAAACTCGCCGGCGCGAAAAGCGTGGACATCGTCGAAGAACCCATGGCTGCGGCGATCGGAGCTGGGCTGCCCATCGACGGGCCGAGCGGCAACATGGTCGTGGACATCGGCGGCGGAACATCGGACGTGGCGGTGATCTCGCTGGGCGGCATCGTCGTCAGTCAATCGATCCGCGTCGCGGGCAACAAGATCGATGAAGCGATCGCGCGCCATATCCGGCGCGTGTACAACCTCATGATCGGCGAGCGGACCGCCGAGGATATCAAGGTCACGATCGGATCGGCTTACAAGCTCGATCCCGAACTGCGGATGGACATCCGCGGTCGCGATCTCATCAACGGCCTTCCGAAAACGGTCAACATCTCGTCGGAAGAGATGCGCGAGGCGATGGCCGAGCCGATCGGGGCGATCATCGACGCCGTTAAAAGCGTTCTTGAGAAAACGCCGCCCGAATTGGCCGCCGACATCATCGATCGCGGCATCTTCCTGACCGGCGGCGGCGCGCTATTGCGCGGCTTCGATTCGCTGCTCTCTGAAGTGACCGGGATCCCCGTCATCGTCGCGGACGATCCGATGTCGTGTGTCGCCATCGGTACTGGTCAACGCGTCCGGGTGTGAGCGCTAGCGCGACACCGTTCGACATCCGTCCGGCCGCCCGCATCGGGCGTGCCGACACGTTCGTGCTTGCGCTGCACGCGCATCTGCCGTTCGTCCGCAAAGCCGGCCGCTGGCCGTTCGGCGAAGAGTGGTTGTACGAAGCGATGGCCGGCACGTATCTCCCGTTGCTCGGCGTGTTCGAACGTCTGGCGCGTGACGGCGTCGAGGCTCGCGCGGCCGTCGGCATTACGCCGGTGCTGCTCGAACAACTGGCCGATCCGTATCTGCAAGAGGGTTTTACCGAGTACGCGGGGCGAGTCGCCGCTGCGGCAGACGTCGATGCGGAAAATGCCGCCGCCTCGGGTCAATCCGCACGTGCTGCGCTCGCGCACGATCATGCGCGTCGTTATCGAGACTTGGTGGCCGACTTCACGGCGCGCGGCGGCGATATCGTGGCGGGATTTGCAACGCTAGCGCAAGCCGGCCGCATCGAAATACTCACATCCGCCGCGACCCACGCTTTCCTACCGCTGTTAGCGACCGAATCGCTCGTGCGCGCGGAACTTCGCGTGGGAGTGGAGACGACTCGCGCGCGCCTAGGCGTGACGCCCGCGGGCATATGGCTTCCCGAATGCGCGTATCGGCCGGGCCTCGAACGCGATCTCGAGGAGTTCGGACTTCGCTACTTCTTCGTCGACGCGCATGCGGTCACACGCGCAGAACCGCTTTCGGTGTCGAGTCATTTCGGCGAGCTTTCAGGCCGCGCGGCGATCGATCCCCAAGCCTCGGGTGCCTCCGATGAGGCCGCCACGTTCCGGCCGCACTATGTCGCCGGTTCCGGTGTCGTGGCGTTCGCGCGCTCGGTCGAAGTGAGCCGGCAGGTATGGGCGCGGCATTTCGGTTACCCGGGAGATCCAGCGTATCTGGAATTCCACAAGCGCGCCGATACGTCGGGGTTGCACTATTGGGCGGTGAGCGGGCCCTCGCACGACTTGGGCGATAAGTCGGACTACGATCCGCGCGCCGCGAGCGATCGCGTACACGAGCAGGCCGAACATTTCGCGTCGCTGGTCGAGGGTTTGGCGGCATCGTTCGACGGTAGCGCATGCATCGTCGCGCCGTACGACGCGGAGCTTTTCGGTCATTGGTGGTTCGAAGGGCCGGCATGGATCGAAGCGGTGATGCGCCGTCTTGCCTCGGGCGGGGCGGTCACGCCGGCCACGCCGTCCGAAGCGCTTACGATGTCACCGGCGCGAGATGCTCTCGATCTTCCGGCGACGTCCTGGGGCGAAGGCGGCGACTTCAGAGTCTGGTCGAATCCGCAGACGGATTGGATGTGGCCACGCATCCACGCGGCTGAGTTCGCGATGCGCGATGCGGTGCGTTCGCTGACGAGCGCGGACCCGCTGACGAAATTGTACCTCAATCAAGCTGCGCGCGAATTGTTTTTGCTCAGTGCCAGCGATTGGCCGTTTCTGATCACGACCGGTCAGGCGCGCGACTACGCGGTGCAGCGATTCACAGAACACGTCGCTCGCTTCGACGATTGCCTTGCATCTGCAAGAAACGGTGGAGCAAGCGAGAGCGCGCGCCGCAGGCTCGCGTTATACGCGGAGATCGACAACGTCTTCGCGCGGATCGACTACCGCATCTTCGCTTAACCGATGCAAACGTTTACGATTTCACTGAAGGGGTCGATTTTATATCGGCCCACGTTGTTTTCGCCCGGGCCGACATAAAGTCGGCCCCTTCATATTTCGACGCGGCGGAATTGTTCAAGCACTTCATGCTCCGACGGCGGGCGCAGAACATTGCGTTCCGCGAAGTCGTCGGCCTCCGGATACTTCGTGGACCTGATCCGCTCTGCCGCCGCCGCATAATCGTATTCCGTGCGCCGAAGCCGGACGTCAGGTCCGAGCTGAAGCCAGTACGCGCCGCGCTCGCCGAAAGGCATGCCGACGCTCCCGGCATTGACGACACGAGTCGCTCCGATCATCCGGTCGAATTGCATGTGCGTATGACCGCAGACGACCGGTGACGAACCGACTCCGGCGAAGACGGGCAGCAGATTCGCCTCAGGCGTTTCGCGCGTGAACATCTCAGTGTCGTTACGCGGCGTCGCGTGGCAGAACAAAACGTCGCCAATTCCGGCGATCTCGATGCGAAGCGTGGGCTGCCACTCGGCGACCATCATGGCATCTTCGGGCCGAAGCTGGTGCGCAGTCCAGGTCACGAGGTGTCGGAACTTTTCGGGGACGCCGCCCGTTTCATCGCCGTCGAGCGATGCGAGCACTTCGCGGTCTCCGTTGCCGCGGATATATTCCACCGGGATATCCAGGCCTCGCAAATACGCGATCGTTTCACGCGGCATCGGGCCCGGAAACACGTCGCCGCCGACGACTATCCGATCTATCTTGTCGCGATGGACGTCGCGGACAACCGCCTCGAGCGCCGGAAGGTTCGAATGGATATCATACAGCGCTGCGACCCGCATGGCCGATCAAACCTCGACATTGGTTCTGAAGGGGCCGACTGGCGTCGACCCCTTCAGTCAGCCGTTATTCAACGGATCAGCGCGACCAGAGGAGAAGCCGAGCCCGCGCGATGCGATGCCGAGTGGACGCCATCAGGCGCCGGCCCCGGTCCGCCGCTCGTGCGCGAAGCCGTTGTCCGATGGACAACGGAATAAGTGCCGATTGAAACACAACGGTTGCGATGATCAATCCGCCGAGAAAAAGTCGTTCCCGAAGGCGCGACAAAGGCATTCTCCGTACTCTAGCGATTGGAAACGCCACCCGCAAACGACTTACCGCTTTTCATTCCGCAGGACCTGCTTGTCACGATGCGACCTCACGCGTTGCGCAGATTTACGGGCATTCCGGATAGCGCGACGTTATCGGACGCGCGCGCGTGCGTGCGAGACGGCGGCACGTTGATCTTTCCGACCGATACCGTGTATGGAATCGGTTGCGATCCGTCCGATGCGGTCGCAGTGGCCGCGGTATACGCCGCGAAGCGCCGTCCGCCGGACAAACCATTGTCATTGCACGTCGCGAAGAGCGTCGACGCACTTCCGTATGTCACACAATTGACGCCCGCGGCGCTTATCATCATGGAGAAACTCATGCCGGGCCCGATCGCGATCGTCGTTGCGCGCAACCCCGCACGCGCTGCAGCCGCGGTCGCAGGCGCAGCGACGATCAGCATTCGATGTCCGGCCGACGACGCGTGCTGCGCGATTCTGACCGCGACGGGTCCGCTCGCCGCGACCTCTGCGAATATCTCCGGCATGACGCCATATGATGGGATGAGCGATGAATACGATCTTCTGCCCGATGCGACGCTCGCGCTCGTCAAAGGGCCGACTCGTTGGCGGCGAGAAAGCACGGTTCTTGATTGCACCGCTGCGACCGCCAAAATATTACGCTGCGGCGCACTTCCCGCAGACAGCATCCGCTCCGCGCTGGCCGGCATCGCCGAACTGGAATCTTGACGCATGAACCACCGCGCAGTCGCAGCGATCTCCTGCGCTCTCTTGGCCGCCGCGATCGCGGCAGCCGCCGCTGCGCCCACGCCTCGTCCGCGCGCGTCCGCAACCTCGCCCACGCCTTCTCCCACCGCTTCGTCGGGCGGCTCCATCGTGAGTTCCGGCCCCGCGCAGACGCGCTTCGGCGATCTCACCGTCAATTTTAGCGAAGGGGAAGGCAACCTCAAGACGGGCGATTTCGTCATGCCGTCAACGGTTACCGGACATTCAAGCGATGGTACCTTTCGAGGGGATCGAGCGTTTGGGAACAGCAAGCGCGACGAAGTCACGCTGATCGGCCACGTCCTCGTCCACAAGCTCGGCGGTGTCGGCGGCAACGGTAAGAAGCCAAGCGAACCCGTCACGCTGACGTGCGACAAGCTTGAGATCTACAACAAGCGCAAGATATATGTCGCGACCGGCCACGTGAAAGTCGTACAGGGCGACAAGACGCTGACGGCGCCGCTCATGCGGCTTGACGACACGTCGCACGATGCCTCGCTCACCGGCGGCGTCCACGCCGAGGAACCGCCCGACCGCACATTTGACGCAGCTGAAGTTCTCTACAACACGAAGTCGGAGAATTTCAAGGCGCTCGGCGGCGTACAAGCCACGTTCCCGCTGAAGTCGTCGCCGACTCCAGCGCCGCCGCCCACCGCCGCGCCGCTTCCGTCGTCTTCGGCATCCCCACGCGCACCGCGACCCTCTCCCACCCCGACGCATACCTGACGGGTAGCGTGACGGCCGTCACAACGAACGGCCGTGCGCGGTGGTCCGGCGCGCTCTCCATTCCGATATAATAATTGATGGCAGCGGCGTGAGCCGGCTTCGCCGCGTCGCGCTTTTTTGAATGGGGATCGCTCCGTGTTGGACTTCATCGACAAAAAATTCACCGACATCCTGATCGAGAAGGGCGTGCTGACCGCAGAGCAGCTCGGCACCGCGACGGCCGAAGCAGCGCGCCGCAAAGACCCGCTCGAAAAAGTGCTCGTCGAGATGCGCGTCGCGCCCAAAGAAGAGATCATGTGGGCGCGCGCCGAGGAGTTGGGCAAGATCTACGTCGACCTCGCGAACCGCAAGATCGACGCCGACATCGCGAACATCGTCTCCGAATCCATCGCGCGGCGCCACCACCTCATCTGCATCGGCAAGATGGACAAGAAGGTCACGTTGGCCATGGCCGACCCGACCGACATCTTCGCCCTCGATGACGTACGCCTCAAAACCGGGCTGACACCGGAGCCCGTTCTCTCGTACATCGATGACATCGAACGCGCGCTTGACGGCATCTACTCCAGCGGCGACAGCAAATGGCAGTCGCTGATCACGGAGACCGAAGAAGGCGTCGACATCGTCAAAGAATCCGAGGAGATGCCCGACGACATCGTCGTCGACGCGCCGATCGTGCGGCTTGCCGACCTCATCGTCACGCAAGCCATCCAACAGAAGGCCTCCGACATCCACATCGAGCCGTTCGAACGCGAGATCGTCGTGCGCTATCGTATCGACGGTGTGCTGCGAGTCGTGATGAATCCGCCGAAGGCCATCCAGCCCGCGCTCATCTCGCGCTTCAAGATCATGTCGAACCTCAACATCGCCGAGAAGCGCATTCCGCAGGACGGCCGCATTCAGGTCAATCTCAAGCGCGATCGTTACGACTTGCGTGTCTCCGTGCTGCCTTGCATCTACGGCGAGTCGGTCGTCATGCGTATTCTCGATCGTAAGAGCGTGAACGTCGAACTCGACAAGTTGGGCTTCCACCCACAGCTGCTCGAAGTGTGGAAGAAACTGATCGCGCTCCCGAACGGCGTGCTGCTCGTGACCGGTCCGACCGGTTCCGGTAAATCCACGACGCTCTATGCGACCCTCAACGCGATCAACGACAGCGAGACGAAGATCGTGACCGTCGAGGACCCGGTCGAGTACAATATCACCGGCATCAATCAGGTGCAGGTCAATCCAAAAGTCGGACTTACCTTCGCGATGGGCTTGCGCTCGTTCTTGCGCCAGGACCCCGACGTCATGATGGTCGGTGAAATCCGCGACCAAGAGACTGCGCTCATCGCCGTCCAGTCGGCGTTGACCGGCCACCTCGTGCTCTCCACGCTGCACACCAACGACTCCGTTTCGTCGGTCACGCGCCTCATCGACATGGGCATCGAACCCTTCTTGCTCGCATCGTCGGTGCAAGGCGTCATGGCCCAGCGACTCGTTCGTACCGTCTGTTCGAATTGCAAACGCAGCGTCAAGACGATCAAAGCCGTTGCGGCGAAGTTCGAGGAATACGGCATTCCTGGGGAATCGCTGAAGTTGGTCAAGGGCGAAGGCTGCGAGAACTGTAACGGCACGGGCTACAAAGGCCGCGCGGGCGTCCACGAACTTTTCGCGATGACGGACGAGATGCGCCGCCTCGTGCTCGAGCGTGGATTGCCGCAAGAGTTGAAGAAGCTGGCGCTCGACCAAGGCCTGCGCACGTTATATCATGACGGCCTGCTGAAAGTGGCTCAGGGCATCACGACGCTCGAAGAAGTGTTGCGCGTCGCCGTCGACTAGCGGATGATTCGACGCCGGATAATCGGGGGCCGACTAGCTCGTCTGCAACCCTGAAGGGGCCGACTTTATGTCGGCCCACGTTCTTTCGCGGGGCCGACTAGCGTCGGCCCCTTCAGAGAAATAGCCCCTTAAGAAAAATAGTCAAGGTTTGTCTTCCATCTCGCCGGGGACGTAGAATGTGCGGCCGGCCAGCTCGTCCGGCAAATGCTGCTGGTCGACATGCGCTTTCTCGAAGTCGTGCGCGTATTTATAACCGGCGCCGTATCCGAGTTCGCGCATGAGACCGGTCACCGCGTTGCGCAGGTGCAGCGGCACCGGCAACGCGCCGGTCTCATCGATCGCATCCTTCGCGCCGAAGTACGCACGCAGACCAGAATTGCTTTTCGGAGCTCGGCTGAGGTAGATCGTCGCCTCAGTCAGAGGATAGAGCGCCTCGGGCATACCGATCGCGTGCGTGGCTTGAAAGGCCGCCATGGCGAGCGGCAGTGCGTGCGGATCGGCGAGCCCGACATCTTCCGCAGACAGCACGACGAGCCGCCGCGCCACGAACAGCGGATCCTCGCCTGCTTCCAGCATGCGCGCGAGATAGTAGACTGCGGCATCGGCGTCACTGTCGCGCACCGATTTGATGAAGGCGGAGATGACGTCGTAGTGTTCATCGCCCGCTTTGTCGTACCGAAGCGCGCGCCGCTGGAGCGCTTCTTCCACGTCCGCGGACTTCACAAGAGCGCCTTCGCCGTCGCGCGTCAGCGCGATCTCCGCGGCCAGTTCAAGCGCGTTCAACGCGATGCGAGCGTCGCCGCCCGAAGCAGCGGCCAGCTGCGCACGCGCGGGCGGATCAAGTCTCACACGGCCGGACAATCCGCGCTCCTCGTCTGCGAGAGCGCGATCGAGAATCGTGAGGATGTCGGCATCCTCGAGCGGCCGCAGCACCACAACCCGCGTTCGCGACAACAGCGCGCTATTGACTTCGAAGGATGGGTTCTCGGTCGTGGCGCCGATCAACGTGACGTCGCCGCGCTCCACATACGGCAAGATGGCGTCTTGTTGACCCTTGTTGAACCGATGGATCTCGTCGATGAACAGCACAGTGCGTCTGCCCGACGCCGAAAGCAGCCGCTTGGCGTCGGCCACAGCCCGCCGAAGGTCCGCGACGCCTGCGCTGACGGCCGAGAGCTGCACCAAGCGTGCGTCGCCGGCAGCGGCGGCGAGACGTGCTAGCGTCGTCTTGCCGGTGCCCGGCGGACCCCAGAGTATCATCGATGGCGGACTGCCGCGTTCGAGCGCGGTTCGCAAGCCCGACCCGGGCGCAAGCGCATGCGACTGGCCGACGAATTCGGCGAGCGAGCGCGGCCGCATCCGCGCTGCCAGCGGCGCGCCGATCGGCAATGCTTCTTGCGACGTATCATCGAACGCGCGCTCGCCGAAGAGCGTCGGCTCGTCGTTCATGCCTGCGACGTTCTACGCAAGCAGATCAAGGCCCGCCGCAAAAGTGCGGTGGGGAGAAATCGCAAGGTCAGCGAACCCAAGCCGGCGATGGATCGCATTTATTTGGATAATGCGGCGACAACTGCCGTGCGCCAAGAGGCGGTCGATGCGATGCTGCCTTTTCTAAAGGAAGCATTCGCCAATCCGTCCAGCCCGCATCGCAGCGGTCAGCGCGTGAAGACCGCGCTCGAACGCGCTCGCAATCAGACTGCGGCGGCGCTCAACGCTCGGCCGGGGGAGATCATCTTCACGGGAAGCGGATCCGAAGCTGATAGCCTCGCGATCTTCGGTATCATGCACGCCAACGCGGAGCGCGGCAACCATTTCATCACGTGCGCCATCGAACACCATGCCGTGACGCACGCGGCCGACAGGCTCCGCCGCGACGGCGCCGAGGTGACGATACTCCCGGTGGACGGCGACGGCTTCGTCCGCGCGCAAGACCTCGGAAACGCGTTGACGGACAAGACGGTACTGGTGAGCATCATGCACGCGAACAACGAGATCGGCACGATCCAACCGATCGCGGAACTTGCGGCGCTCGCCCACGAGCGCGGCGCATATTTTCACACGGACGCGGTGCAGACCGTCGGCCATATCAGCGCCGACGTGCAAGTCCTCGGCGTCGACGCGCTCTCGCTGTCGGCGCACAAATTTGAAGGTCCGAAAGGCATCGGCTCGCTGTACATCCGCAAGGGTGTGCGCATCTCGCCGCTCGTCGTCGGCGGCGGCCAAGAGAACGGCAGGCGCGCGGGAACCGAGAACGTGGCCGGCGCCGCGGCGCTCGCGACTGCTCTCGAGCTAAGCATCGCCGAATTGGAACAGACCAGGCAGAGCACAGCTTCTTTGCGCGACATGCTGATCGACGGAGTCTTACGTACGATTCCGGGCTCGTCAGTCAACGGCGCGCGCGAGCAGCGCATTCCGAACAACGCCAGCCTGCGCTTTGCCGATATCGAGGCTGACACGCTGATCATCGGTCTCGACATGGAAGGCGTCGAAGCATCCACCGGCAGCGCGTGTTCCTCGGGCTCGCTCGAGCCGTCGCACGTCTTGACCGCGATCGGTCTGGACACGAAGACCGCGCGCGGAACCGTGCGTTTTTCGCTTGGGCGAACCACCACCAAGGACGAGATAGTCCGTTTGCTCGCCGTGCTTCCGGGTATGATAGAGAAGCTGCGGGCGATGTCGCGTACCCTAGTCGCAGGCTCGTGACGCCAAGCGAGCACCCCACAAGCGCCCACGCCCTTTAGAGGGGAGGCGCGAGTTCGCGGCCCCCAGAAGAGCCAAGGTCCACAATCGTCCCGAAGAAGGAGACCGGCCTGTTAAATGTCCCCGCAAGACCTGATGTGGCTGGCAATCGGATTGTCGTGCTTGGCGGTGGCAGGCGGGCTCCTTTTCGCGCTGATCAAACTCGGCGGGTTGATCGACCGAGCCACAGGCGCGCTGAACAAAGTAGATGCCGAGCTCACGACGCTCGTCATCCCGGTGAGTAAGACACTCACTCATGTGAGCGGCATCGCGTCGAACGCAGAGAAAGTCAGCGATCGAGTGGAACGCGTGGCCGGACTCGCGGAGAGCTCTGCGGCGGCACTCGCGAAAACCGCCGATGCAGCCCAAGCCGCGGTATCCCCGACCGTGGCAACGATCGCTGGCGTCGTCGCCGGCGTGGCACAGGGGGCGAAAACATTTTTCGGCGCGCACAGGCGCGGCAACGGCCGTCCCTGATCGCCGCCGTCACTAAAGCAAACGCAACCAACGGAGACGTGCAAAGTTATGTCTGACAACAACAGTGGCGATTCTGGACTGGGATTTCTCTCGGGCCTCGTGATCGGCGGTTTCGCGGGCGCCGTGCTTGCACTCGTGCTCGCGCCGCAGACTGGCGAAGAGACGCGCGACTATCTGCGCGGCAAAGCGCATGAAGCCAAAGGGAAGGCGCTCGACATGGCCTACGATATCAAGGATCATGCGGCATCGGTCGCCGAGGATCTGCGCACGCAAGCGGACGAGCTCGTCCGCAAAGGGCGCGATCTTGCCGACTCGACCCGCTCGCAAGTGAGCGACGCGATCGAATCCGGCCGCAAAGCGGCGCGGAGCAAGATCGACGAACTCAAGAACGACTGACGGGGACATTCGATACTGTGGATATCAAAGTCAGCGTACGGCAATCGGATGGCGCGAGCGGGCCGACGGTCGTCGATCTCAACGGTGAGATCGACGTCTACACGTCACCCAAGGTCAAAGAGACGATCTCCGAATTGATCGATCAGCAGCACTATCGTCTCGTGATCAACTTGGAAAACGTCCGCTACATCGATTCGACCGGCCTGGGCGTGCTCATCGGCGGATTGAAGCGTGTGCGAGAACATAGCGGCAGCGTCAATCTCGTCTGCAACAACCCGCAGATCCGCAAGATCTTCGACATCACAGGACTTGTCAAGATCTTCGGCATCTACGACGACGAGAAAGCGGCATGCGAGAGCATCTGACTGCGGAAGGATCGGGGCACACGCTCGACGGGAACCTGCAGCTTCGCATCCCTAGCCGCGCAGAGTGGGTGAGCGTCGCACGCCTAGCCGTGGCCGGCATCGCCCACCGCATCGACGCGACGATCGACGAAGTCGAAGACTTGAAGCTCGCGGTGGCCGAGGCGTGCACGAATTGCATCCAGCACGCGCAAGGCAACGAAGAGGTGCTGGTCACCTTTGAGATTTCTGGACGGCGCATCACGGTCGTCGTCGAAGATGGCGGCAAAGGCTTCGACGGCCGCGCGCTCGCTCCAGAACCGCTCGGTGAGCCCAAGGTCGGCGGTCTAGGCGTCTTTCTGATCCGGTCTCTCATGGATGAGGTGGACTACGATTTCGATCCGCTGACGGGTACGAAACTCACTATGTCCAAAATGCTTGGGCTGTAGTCCGCGATGTCCGGCGCACGAAGCACGGAGCGCTCCGAAGAACGCTTCGACCGCGAACGCGCGAGAACGCTCTTCCGTTCTTTCGCCGAGTCGCGCGATCCGGCGATCCGCGAGGAGCTCGTACTCGCGCATGTCAATCTCGTCCGCTACCTCGCCGCCCGGTTCGCCAATCGCGGCGAACTGGCCGACGATCTCATCCAAGTCGGCACGCTCGGTCTGATCAAGGCCATCGACCGCTACGATGTGGGGCGCGGCGTCGAGTTCACGACGTACGCCACCCCGACCATCATCGGCGAGATCAAGCGCCACTTCCGCGACAAGGGCTGGGCGGTCAAAGTGCCCCGGCGCCTCCAAGAGCTCAACCTCGCCGTCAATCGTTCCGTTGAAAAACTCGCAGTCGAACTCGGCCGCTCGCCAACCGTGCGCGACCTGTCGGAACGTCTCGGTGCGACCGACGAAGAGATCATCGAAGCGCAGGAACTCGGGCAGGCGTACAACCTGCTCTCCCTCGATACAGAACTTGGGCAAGACGGTGAGGCGCGAGCGACCCTTCTCGATTACGTCGGAACGGAAGACGGCGGATTCTCGGCATTCGACGATCGAGCCGGCCTCGAACGCGGGTTCACCGTGCTCGACAAACGCGAGCGCGTCATCATCTTCTTGCGTTTTTTCGAGAACTTATCGCAAGCGGATATCGCCCGGCGCATGAACGTCTCTCAGATGCACGTCTCGCGCCTGCAGCAGCGCGCTCTGGCGAAGCTGCAGCAGTATTTCCAAAGCGCCTGACGCAAAGGGCGGCGCACGGCCGCGCGCTGAAGTACCGCAGCGCATGACATCGCAGCAGATCCGCCGTTCGTTCGTCGACTTTTTCAAGGCAAAGGGCCACATCCATCTGCCTGGCGCTTCGCTCGTGCCCGACGCGATGTCCACCACGCTTTTCACGATCGCCGGCATGGAACCGTTCGTCCCCGTGTTCTTGGGGAATGAACCTGCGCCGGCGCTTCGCGTGGTGACCGTGCAGCGCTGTCTGCGCGTTGCCGGCGGGAAAAACGATATCGAAAATGTCGGTCGCAGCGGCCGCCACGGCACGTTCCTCGAGATGCTCGGCAACTTCTCGTTCGGCGACTACTATAAGCGCGAAGCCATTCAGTACGCGTGGGAATATCTGACCGTCGCGCTCGGTCTTCCGGCGGATCGCCTACGGGCCACCGTTCACGTGGACGACGACGAAGCGGCCGAGATCTGGCACCGCGATATCGGGCTCACGCGCGATCGCATCTCGCGCTTTGTCGAAGATAACTTCTGGGATATGGGTCCGACGGGTCCCTGCGGCCCGTGCTCTGAGATATTCTTCGATCTCGGTGAAGCCGCAGGTTGCGGCCGGGCCGACTGCGGCGTCGGCTGCGCGCACTGCAACCGTCACATCGAATTGTGGAATCTCGTGTTCCAACAGTTCGACCGCGATCGCGACGGCGTCTTGCACGCACTCCCGAAGCGCTGCATCGATACGGGTATGGGATTCGAACGGCTCTGTATGGTGCTTGCCGGCAAGACATCTATTTTCGACACCGATCTGTATCAGGATATCATCGCGGCGTTGCCGCACGGCACGCAATCGCCGCTCGAGGCGGGCGAACAGGCGGTCCATCGGCGCATCATCGCGGACCACGCGCGCTCAGCGGTGTTCTTGATCGCCGACGGCGTCAGCCCGAGCAACACCGATCGCGGATACGTACTGCGCTATCTCATCCGGCGCGCGGTGCGCAGCGGTCGCATGCTCGGATTCGCGTCCGGTTTCTTGAGCGCGCTCGTGCCGCCGGTCGTGCAGACGCTCGCCGACGGTTATCCCGAACTGACGCCCGCTGCCGAACGAATCGCAGCCGTGCTCGCGGGCGAGGAACGGCAGTTCGATGAGACGCTGCAGCGCGGCACCCGCCGCTTGACCGAAGCGATCGCGGCACTGCGTGCGCAAGGCGCCGACGTGCTCTCGGGGCGCGATGTGTTCGAGCTCCACGATACGTACGGGTTCCCCCCGGAACTCACGGCTGAGATGGCGGGCGAAGCTGGGATGGGCGTCGACATGGACGGCTATCGCGCGTCCATGGAAGAGCAACGCGAACGCGCGCGCCGCGACGCGCAATCGAAAAGGCTCGATCTTCGGGTCGGCGCCGAGGCCGACGCCGGCCCGACGCTGCCGGATTCAGAATTCATCGGCTACGAGTCGCTCGCGGGATCGAGCCCCGTCGTTGCGCTCTATGACGTGACAGGCGCCTCGGTCGCGGCTCTCGAGGCAGGAGAGGAAGGCGTCGTCTTGCTCGCGCGCACACCGTTCTACGCCGAACGCGGCGGTCAGGTGGGCGATCGCGGCGAGCTGGCGCGAAGCGGCGCATCGTTTGCGGTGCAAGACGCGCAGTATCGCGACAAATCGCACCGCCACATCTTGCACAAGGGACGCGTGCGCGAAGGGCGCATCGCCGTCGGCGACGTCGTCGATGCCTTTGTCGATCCCGCGTGGCGGCGCGAGATCCGACGCCATCATACCGTGACGCATCTGCTGCAGCGCGCGCTCAAAGACGTCGCGGGAGAAGGCGTGTCGCAGCGCGGGAGCGCCGTCTTTCCCGATCGGACGCGCTTCGACTTCGAGTCGCCGGTCGGTGCGCTCGCCAAGGAGCAGCGCAGTCAGGTGGTCGGCCTAGTGAACGATTTGATCCGCGCCGATCATCATATCGGCGTGCAGACGATGTCGTTCGAAGAGGCGGCGCGCCGCGGCGCGGTGTTCATGAAGGGCGAACGCTACGGCGATGTCGTGCGTGTCGTCACTTTCGGTCCGAGCGTTGAGCTCTGCGGCGGCACGCACGTCGACTCGACCGGCGAGATCGGCCATTTCGTCTTGCTTTCGGAGAGCGCCATCGGCGCGGGAATCCGGCGCGTCGAAGGGCTCGTCTCTCAGGCGGCCGATGCCTACGTCGAGCGCGTCCGTGACGCGGCGGAGGACGCGGGTTCGATGCTCGCCTCCACGGTGGAGCAGCTGCCGGAATCGGTCGCGAAACTCAACCGCGATCGAAAAGAATTAGAAAAGCGGATCGCCATGCTGCAGGCGCAGCTCGCGGAGACCCGCGCGTCCGCGCATCTCGAAAACGTGCAAAACATCGAAGGCGTCGCGTATCTTGCGGTCCACGCAGCCGGCGAAGAGGGCATCGCCGTCAAGGACCTCGCCGAATCGCTGCGCGCGAAATTCAAGAGCGGCGTTCTCGCCGTCGCCGGAAGAGAGAACGGCAAAGTCGGGATCGTCGTGAGCGTGAGTTCCGATCTGGTCAAACGCGGTCTCTCTGCGAAGGACGTGTTCGCCACGATCGCGGCGCACGTGGACGCCAAAGGCGGCGGGAATCCGGCATGGGCGCAAGGCGCGGGAAAGAACGAAGCGGGCATCGATGCCGGGTTTGCGAGCGTACCGCCGTTGATCCGCGAGTCGCTGCGTGGCTGAGCTGGTCGCGCTTGCTCTCGCGGCGCTTTTCGCGATGGTGCCCCCACAAGTATCCGCGGGCGCCACGCCGATCGCGGCGCCGCCGTCGGGCGCGCTCGCTCTCTTCAGCCGCTATCAGGTACGCATGCTCGCGATCAAGCAGCCGCCCGTGATGGTCTTCGAATACACGCGCACGCGAAGCGGACCGACGCACGTCGTGACTGAGAACCACCGCGTGTATCGCGACGAAGCCGGCCACGAACGCAATGAGACGACCGCCGTCAACGGCTCGCCGCTGGTCCCGCCGCACTTCATCACGTACGCGCGCCCCGAATGGCCGTACGGAGTCGACAAGTTCCTCGTGGACGAAAACTCTTACGCCGTCGAACCAAACGGCGTCGATCTGGTCAATGGCCGGAAGGCTTACACGTATGCCGTCGTCCTCAAGGAACCGGCGGCTTTCGCCGTGACCGCTATAGAGCTCGACGTCCGCAATGCATTGCCATTGCTCGAACGGTTCACCGCAAGCTCCGACACGTGTGATGCGACGGGGACGATCGAGTTCGGACGCAGCGGTGCGTACTGGATGCCCACGATCGTCGGCGTCTCATGTGCTGTCGCCGCCGGCCCGGCGCAGACTTCGGCGGCTCCAGCTCAGCCTTTGTCGGTCGCGATGCCGTCGTCGCCGCCGATCCGCGACACGATCCGTTTCACCGCGTATTCGTATCCGACCGCGATTCCGCCGCAGGTCTTCGGCATCGTGCCAACGCCCGCTCCGTCGGGCGCAGGGTCGCTCGGTCCGTGAGCGACGTCCGTCGCGTCGAGAGCGCCTTCGGCCCACGAACGTGGATCGTGTTCGTGAGTTCGCTGATATTCTATTTGGTCTCGTCCGGAGGCAAACAATCGTTCTACGACAACTACACGCTGCTCGCAAACGCGTGGCTGCACGGTTCGATCGCGATCCCCGATCCGGGTCCTGCGATCGACGCTCTCAAATACATGGGCAAGTTCTTCATCATCGAGGCGCCGATGCCGGCCGTGATCATGCTCCCGCTCGCGCTGCTCTTCGGCGCAAACGCGAACGAGACGCTGGCCTGCGTGCTGTGCGGCGCTGTGGCGGTGACGGCGGCCGACGTCGTTCTACGCCGTATGGGCGTATCCGACAGCGCTCGCGATGCGACGCTCGCGTTCCTCGCAGCGGGCACCGTGCTCTGGTGGTGCACGGCGTTCGGTGCGGTGTGGATGTACGCGCACGTTGCGGGAGCGATGTTCGCCTTGCTCTTCCTCGCCGAATGGTACGGCCACAGACGACCTTGGCTTTTGGGACTTCTCATCGCCTGCGCCACGCTCTCGCGCTTTCCCATCGTGCTCGCCGCGGTGCCGTTCGTCGTATGGCTTTTGGTGGAGACGCCGCCCGAGCGACGCTGGCGCGCGCTCGGTTCGGCGGCCCTCGGCGTGGCGCCGCTCTTCCTCTTATATGCGTGGTACAATTTCGCGCGGTGGGGCACGTTTAACGACATCGGGTATACCGTCTGGTATCATCAGGACTCCGTGGGCTCACCAACGGGAAGCCCGTTCCAGCTGCAATATCTCCCGTTCAACCTGTACAGCTTTTTCGTCCTTGCGCCCGATTTCACCGATTACTTCCCGTTCTTGAAGCCGGGCGCACTGGGCGTCTCGCTCACGTTGACGAGCCCGGCGCTCGTACTGGCATTCGCGGCATCGCGCGGACGCGAGTCCTACGCGCTCTGGAGCGCAGCGGTTCTCACGGCGATTCCATCGCTGCTCTACTACGTCAATGGCTTCGAACAATTCGGCATGCGGCATTCGCTCGACTTCACTCCGTTTTTGGTGCCGCTCGTCGCGCGCGGCATCGAACGGACTCCTCGCACTTTCTCAGGCGCACTCGTCGCATTTTCGATCGCCGCGAACTTCTTCGGCGTCTGGTATTCGTGGGCGTATCATGCGTATCACGTCGTGCCGTAGCCGAAGACCATCGCATTAAGAAACATTAACCGGTCGATGCCCATCGCGACGCGCTGCGCGCACGCTCTTCAAGGCTATTGAGGCAAACCTTAAGAAACGATGATCGAAATGTCGCAGGCCAGCGTTGAGCGCGCGCCCTCGAAGCAGTGGAAGATCCTTGTCGTGGACGATGAAGTGCATATACTTCAGACGCTCCGCTACAATCTCGAGAAGAACGGTTACTTGGTTTGCACGGCCGGTGACGGACGTCAGGCGCTGAGCATCCTCGAGATCGAGAAGCCGGATCTCTGCGTGCTGGACATCATGCTGCCGGAACTCGATGGCACGGAAGTGTGCCGCGAGATCCGCAAGCGCTCGAACATGCCCGTTCTCATGCTCAGCGCGAAAGATCAAGAGATCGACAAGGTGCTGCTGCTCGAGATCGGCGCTGACGACTACATCACAAAACCGTTCTCCATCTACGAGCTGCTGGCGCGCGTCAAGGCGCATCTGCGCCGCCTCGGCAACGCCGCAAAGGCGGCGCAGGACGTGACCGTCTTGACCGGCGGCGACATCGAACTCGACGTCGCCCGGCAACGGGTCACGAAGGGCGGCAAGGTCGTGGAGCTCGCCCCCAAGGAATTCTCGCTGCTGCACGTGCTGCTCGAGAACCGCGGCCGCGTCGTGACGCGACAGACGCTGCTCGATCGCGTATGGGGCTACGATTTCTACGGTGACCAGCAGACGGTGAACGTCCACGTCCGCTGGCTGCGCGAAAAAGTCGAAGACGATCCCAACGATCCGAAGCACATCATCACTGTGCGCAGCCGCGGTTATCTCTTCCGCGAGTGAACCGATGATCTCGCCGTTTCTCGCGGCAGCGGTGGCGCTCGCCATCGCTTTTATCATCGCCTACTGGGTGACGCGCCGCCGCCTCGAGGCGGTGCGCGCCGAACTCGCCGCGGCGACAGATCGCGCGGCGGTCTCATCGGACAGTGACCTCGCAGCGATGGCGCGCCTGAGCGCGCTGCTGGATGCCCTGCCCGTCGGCGTCATCGTCATCGACGACGACGCGCGCGTGGTCGCCTTCAACGCCGGCGCCACCGAGATCTTAGGGGTGCAGGCGGAGCGTCCGGTCGGCCGCGCTCTCATCGAGAGCGTGCGCAGCTACGATCTTGACCGCCGGCTCCTTGCGGCGCTGCGCGAGGGCGTGGAAGGCACAGCGGACGTGCCGTTGCATGCGGCGTCCGATCGCAATCTGCGCATCACCACGAAAGCCGTGCACGCCGCCGACGGATCGACCGAGGCGATCGCCATCGTCGAAGATCTCACGCGCGTGCGCGATCTCGAAGCGATGCGCCGCGATTTCGTCTCCAACGTCTCGCACGAATTGCGGACCCCGCTCTCGGCGATGAAGATCATGATCGAAACGCTGCAGTCCGGTGCGGGTGGCGAAGCGGCCGCCGGTTTCCTTCGAAGTCTTGCGGCGGAGACCGATCGAATGGTCGTACTCGTCGAAGATCTGCTCGACCTTGCGCGGCTCGAAAGCGGCAAACTCGATATGCGTTTCGGCAGCGTCGATCTGGTCGAACTGTGCCGCGACGTGGTCGCATCGCATCTGCCGCGGGCGCGGCGCTTGGGCATTTCGCTCCTGGCCACGCTGCCGGATGGAAAAGTCACGATTATCGGCGATCGCGACAAGCTCGTGCAAGTCATGGTGAATCTGCTCGACAACGCGCTTCGGCACACGCCGTCGGGCGGTCACATCGACGCTGGACTGAGCTCTGCTCCGGGTCTTGCGACTCTCTATGTCAAAGATGACGGGCCGGGGATACCGTACGATGCGCTGCCGCACATCTTCGAGCGCTTCTATGTCGTGGACCAATCGCGATCGCGCAGCGCCGGCGGCACGGGTCTCGGACTTGCGATCGTCAAACATATCGTGGAAGCGCACGGCGGATCGGTGACGGTCGAGAGCGAGCTGAATAGAGGAACGACATTCCGCTGCACCTTCAGCATCTAGATCGAAAAAAGCGATGCGCGAAGGCGGTTTCGACCGTCTAAGGTTTACAAACGGGCGTGTGGGCCCTATAATGCAATAAAATCGCCGCACACAGCGATATTGAGGAATTGATTGGCTCGCGAGAACTTCCACCGCATACTCAACGAGACCCAGCAGGACGTCCTGCGCATGGGCAGTCTCGTCGAGGAAGCCATCACCAAGGCAGTCGATGCATTGGCGCGGTCCGACATCGCCCTAGCTGAAGAGATCCTCAATTTCGACGACTATATCGACGATTTGAACGTCCGCATCGAGACCAACTGCCTGAACCTGCTCGCCCTGCAGCAGCCCATGGCGTCCGACCTGCGCACGATCGCGGCGATGCTCGACATCATCATCGACCTAGAACGCATCGGTGACCACGCCTGCGACATCGCGCAGATCACAAAGCATCTGGCGAACGAACCGCAACTCAAGCCGATGATCGACATCCCGCGCATGGCCGCGCGCGCGAGAGAGATGCTGCGCGAAGCGCTCGACGCGTTCGCAAATCGAGACGCCACTGCAGCACATCGCATCCCCGCCAAAGACGACGAAGTCGATCGCCTCTACCGCACGGTGTTCAAAGAGCTCATCGAATTCATGGCCAAAGATCCCAAGGCCATAAACCGCGGCAGCAATCTCATACTCGTCGCGCTCTATCTGGAACGCATCGCAGACCACGCCACCAACGTCTGCGAGCGCGTCGCGTACATGGTCGAAGGCGTTCCGAAGAAGCTCAAGCGATCGGTCGTCGAGATCAACGACGTCGCGGCGCACGGCGACGAGCTCATACGGGCTGCGCGTGTGGAAGGCGCCACCGGCGCTCCTTAATCTTCCTTAAGGTTGCGATAACCCAGGCTTGAGGGCCGTCATGATATGATGGCCAAGCAAGTGTCCATCCATAGTATTTTCGCTCGAAGATAGGAGCAAAGAAGATCATCGTGCGCACACGCCCCCTCGTTCTGAGCGCGGTCGCGGTCGCGGCCGTTGCGCTCGCCGGCCTGTTCGGCACGGCGATCGTCAGAGCCGACTCGCAGCTCGTCGGCGCCGGCTCGTCCTTTGACTATCCATTCTTCTCGCGCGCGTTCTACCAGTATTCGCAAGTCCACACCGACGTCTCAGTCGACTACCAGAGCATCGGTTCCGGCGCCGGCATCCAGCAATTCACCGCCAAGACCGTCGACTTCGGCGCGAGCGACGTTCCGATGAACGCGAAAGAATTAGCCGCCGCCAATGCATCGAACGGCGATGTCGTGCAAGTTCCGGTCGCGCTCGGCGGCGTCGTGATAGCCTACAATGTGCCCGGCGCACCGGCCAACCTCCGTCTCACGCCCGACGTGCTCGTCGGCATATTCGAAGGCAAGATCTCGAATTGGAACGACAAGGCGATAGCGGCCCTCAATCCCGGCGCGAATCTGCCGAACCTGCCGGTGGTCACCGTGCACCGCGCCGATGGCAGCGGCACCACGTACATCTTCACCGACTATCTGAGCCACGTCAGTTCCGATTGGAACACAAGTGTCGGTACGAGCAAGACCGTGAGCTGGCCGGCTGCGGCAGCATCGCTAGGTGCAAAAGGCAATGAAGGCGTCGCTGGCCAGGTCCGCAACAATCCGGGCGCGCTCGGTTACGTCGAACTCGCGTACGCGCTCGAAAACGGTATGACGTACGCAGCGATCCAGAACAAGAGCGGCAGATTTGTCTCCCCAACGCTCGACACCGTTCGCGCAGCAGCAGCCCAGAAGCCGAACGTAAGCCCCACCGATTTCTCGATCGTCGACCAAAACGGAGCGTCGAGCTATCCGATCTGCGGCTACTCGTGGGTCATGCTTTGGAAGGCCCAATCCGACGCCGGTCGCGGACATGCGCTCGTCGATCTATTCAACTGGGTTGTGAGCTCGGGACAATCCTATGCGAAAAACGTGCACTACGTGCCGCTGCCCTCGAACGTCCAAAACGGTGCCCGCCAAGCGCTAGCGACCATCCACTAGACAACAAACCGCGACGAAAGGCGGTGCGGCAGCAGGCGACAAACCTGAGTTCCGCATCGCCTTCGTCATCCGCCCAGAGAGCGTCGTGTCGCAGCAAACCGTCGACATCGCAACCGCCGGCTTGAGCCTAACGTCAACGCGATTGCGACGCGCGATTTCGCCCGTCGGCGATCGCGCATTCCTTGCGACCGTGACCGGAGCAGCGTGGCTCGTGCTGCTCGTCGTCGCCGGCCTCTTCATCGTCTTGCTCCTCGCGTCGCTGCCCGCGATCAAAACGGTTCCGCTCTCGTCGATCATCAGCACGGCGTGGGATCCGACCAACGGCAAGTACGGCGTGCTCTCGTTTGTGTTCGGCACGCTCGTGACGTCGGCTATCGCGCTCGCGATCGCCGGTCCGATCGGCGTCGCTTGCGCTCTCTATCTGGCGGAACTCGCGTCGCGCCGGCTCGCCGGTCCGCTCGGCATGCTCGTGGAGTTGCTCGCGGCAGTGCCGAGCGTGGTCTACGGTCTTTGGGGCTTGTTCGTGCTCGCGCCGATCATGCGCACGATGGTCGAGCCGTTCTTGAACAAAACGCTGGGATTCTTGCCGCTGTTCCAAGGTCCGTTCTACGGTGTCGGCATGCTCGCGGCCGGCGTCTTGCTCTCGATCATGGTCCTGCCGACGGTCGCGGCGATATCCCGCGACGTATTTCTTGCGGTCCCGAACGAGCAGCGCGAAGCGATGCTTGCGCTCGGGGCGACAAAATGGGAAGTGCTCGCCAAAGCAGTCATTCCATATGCGCGCTCCGGCGTCATAGGCGCACTCGTGCTCGCCCTGGGCCGCGCGCTCGGCGAAGCCATGGCTGTCGTGATGGTCATCGGCAACAAGCCAGCCATCGCAGCCTCGCTATTCGCCCCCGGATATTCGATGGCCAGCGTTCTTGCAAATGAATTCACGGAAGCGACGGGCAGTCAGTACGTGGCGATGCTGATCGAGATCGGCCTACTGCTCTTCGTCGTGAGCCTCGTGGTCAACGTCATCGCTCGCACATTGGTCTGGGGAGTCGCGAGCGGCTCGCGATCGCGCACCCGATGACCAATCTTGCGCTGCGCCGCGCGTACAGCGGATTCATGGTCGTCGTCGCCGGATTGTGCACCCTGCTCGCCGCAGGCGTTCTCGCCGCCGTCATCTTCTACGTCGTCCAGAATGGCGCCGGAGCGTTGACGCCCTCGTTCTTCACGCGACTGCCAGCGCCGATCGGCATTTCCGGCGGCGGAATCGCAAATGCGATCGCGGGCTCGGCGCTTGTCATCGCGATGGCATCGCTCGCAGCGATTCCTATCGGCATCCTTGCCGGGATCTATCTCGCTCTGTATGGCCGCGGGAAGACCGCCACCGCAGTGCGTTTCTTGAGCGACGTGCTGACCGGCGTACCCTCGATCGCGATCGGCGTCTTCGCATACGCACTCGTCGTGCTGCCGAGCAGACATTTTTCGGCGCTCTCCGCGTCGGTGGCGCTCGCCATCATCATGCTGCCGATCATCGTCCGCACGACCGAAGAAGCGGTGCGGTTGGTTCCGCACTCGATCCGCGAAGGGGCGCTCGCGCTCGGCATCCCCTCGTGGAAAGCCGTGCTGCTCGTGACGCTACCGTGCGCTCGAGCCGGCATCGTCACGGGAACGCTGCTCGCAATCGCGCGCGTGGCGGGAGAGTCCGCACCGCTGCTCTTCACCGCTTTCGGCAGTCTGTTCTGGGGCCGAGGCATCAACTCACCGACGGCGGCACTACCGCTCATCATCTTCAATTACGCGATTTCGCCATATAAAGATTGGCAGCAATTCGCGTGGGGCGGCGCGCTCGTGTTGATCATCTTCGTCTTTCTTTTGAATCTTGCGGCGCGGCTCGCGCTGCCATCGCGGATGCCCGTCAGATGAGCCGGCCAAGCATCGAGGCCGCATGACGGTCGACCTTCGCACGCAGTCGCTCAACGCGTACTACGGCAAGCATATGGCCGTCCGCGACATCACGATCAATTTCGAGAAGAACGCCATCACGGCGCTCATCGGTCCGTCGGGCTGTGGAAAATCCACGCTCTTGCGCTGCCTGAACCGCATGCATGAGGTCATCGCGAACACGCGAGTCGAAGGGCAAGTCGTGCTAGACGGAGAGAATCTCTACGATCCCGGCGTGGATCCGACGGCGTTACGCCGCCGCATCGGCATGGTCTTTCAGCGCGCAAATCCGTTTCCCACGATGACGATCAAAGAGAACGTCGTCGCAGGCGTGCGCCTCGCAGGCGAGGTGACGCAACGCAGCGCGCTCGACGCGATCGCGGAGAAGAGTCTGCGTCAGGCCGCGCTTTGGGATGAAGTGAAAGACAAACTCAATCAATCCGGCACGTCGCTTTCGGGGGGCCAGCAACAGCGGCTCTGCATCGCGCGTGCGCTCGCCGTCGAACCGGAAGTGCTGTTGATGGATGAGCCGGCGTCTGCCCTCGATCCGATCTCGACGATGAAGATCGAAGAGCTGATGCGCGATCTCAAGAAGACGTACACCATCGTCATCGTCACGCACAACATGCAGCAGGCCGCACGCTGTTCGGACTACACCGGTTTCATGCTCGCCGGCGAAGCGACCCCGGGCGAACTGGTGGAGTTCGGCGATTCGTCGTCGATCTTCACGACGCCCAAAGATCCGCGGACGGAAGACTATATAACCGGACGATTCGGTTGACGCCCAATTTGAAGAGGAGAGACTCGATCGTGAAGATGCGTGTGTTCGCCATTGTCGCGCTTGCCGCGGCATTCGTAGCGTCCGGCTCCGCCGCGAAGGCGTTCGGGTTGCTCCCCGACGGCCGCTCGGTCACGCCGACCGGTTTCACCATTCCGGTCGAAGGCTTCGCCACGTCGGCCGCCATGTCGCCGGACGGACAGTGGATCGCCGTGCTCTCGCAAGATGGGAACGCCATCGACGTCATCGCGACCGGTGAAGACGCAAGGCAAGTCGACCGCCTTGCCGCACCGTTCGCGTCGGGCATGACCTGGACGAACGACGGATTGTACGTCACGCGCGGCTTCACCGGAATGATCTCGCGCTATCGCTACGACTCGGCGGCTTCCGTCGACGGACCAGCGTTCACCAAACGGGCCGATCTGCATATCGGCGGGCTGCTCAACGGCATCGTCGAAGATCCTGCGACACACCGCATCATCGTCGCCCGCACCGCGCTCCAAGAAGTGGATGTGGTCAGTGACACGAGCGGAGCAGAGCTCGGGCATCTGAACGCAAGCGGTCAGCCGTTTTCCGTAGGCATGAGCGGCGGCCGCATCATCGCCACGCTCTACGATAGCGACCACATCGACGTCTGGTCCGGCGGCGCCGCAACGCCCGTGCGCATCCAGACAGGCGCGCACCCCACCGCGTTGCTCATCGCCGGGCAGAGCGCGTTTGTGGCCAACGCCGACGGTTCCGATGTCGCGGAGATCGGTCTCCCGACGCTCGCCGTGACAAGGCGCTTCGACCTCTCACTTTCGCCGCTGCCGTCGACCGGTCAGACTCCATCGGGGATGGCGGTCTCTGCCGATGGGCACGATCTCTTCGTCGCGGAGTCGGGATTCGACGACGTCGCCGTGTTGGACCGCGCGAGCGGCCAGTTGCTCGGCAGAATTCCGACCGGCTGGTATCCGATGGCGGTGATCTCGAAGACGTCGTCGACCATCGACGACGATCCGCGCCCCAAGCAGCAGCTCTGGATCGTGAGCGCTCAGGGGCTCGGCACGCAAGCCGACCCCGGCTCTGAATGGAACGGCTGGTATACCGGCTTCCTCCAACATCTGGTCTTCGAGCCCGCTCGCCTTCCGGAATGGACGGCGCAAGTGGCCGCTGACAACCATTTCGCGGTCGCGCAGCCAACGACCGACCAACTGCCGCCGATCAAACACGTGCTGTTCATCGTGCGCGAGAACAAACATTTCGATGAAGAGTTCGGCGACGAGCCGACGGCAAACGCGGATCCCGCGCTCTTGCTCTACGGCCGCCATTTCACGCCAAACGCGCACGCGCTTGCCGAACGCTACACGCTCTTCGACGATTTCATGGGGAACGGACAGGCGAGCATCTACGGACACTCGTGGACGACGCAGGGCATGGTCAACGACTACCACGTGCGCAACGCGCACACGCCCGACGATCCGGCGTTGAAGACCGATCGGCGCGTCCCCTATTCGATCTGGCCGTACGCCGAGATGGGTGAAGATCGCGTTTCGGTCGCCACGATGAACTTCGACTGGTACAAAGATCGCAGCGAATTGCCAAGCGGACCGCGCGTCGATGTCAGCGCTATATTCGGTCCCAAAGGCGAGTTGATCGACGGTTTCCAGCGCAAGGGTCTTTCGTATCGCGTGTACGGCGAGCAGATGACCGTCGTGCGCGGAGGGAACATCGCCCCGGGGCTCGCCGCCAACGCGGACCGCGAGTACCCAGGCGCACACATCGACTTCGCCGTCTCCGACACGCATCGCGCGGAGTTGTTCCTCGCCGACGTGAAGGCGCACGGTCTCGCGGCGTACTCGTACCTCACGCTTCCGACCGATCACACCGCGGGAACGAAGTCGGGGTTCTACACGCCGGCGTCTTACGTCGCGAATAACGATGAAGCGCTCGGCCGGATCATCGACGGGCTGTCGCACATGCCCGAATGGCGCGATACCATCGTCTTCGTCACGACCGACGACCCGCAGGGCAGCGGCGATCACGTCGACTCGCACCGTCAGCCGGCGTTCGTGATGGGCCCGTACGTGCGTAAGAGCTTCATCGACCACACGCACTACAGCATCCCGTCGATCCTGCGAACGGTAGAAGTGCTCTTCGGCATCGATCCGCTGAACATGAACGACGCGGCGGCCCCGCCGATGCTCGACGCGTTCTCGATGACTCCCGACGTCGAGACCTACACCACGATTCCCGCGAACATCCCGATGACGAAGAATCCTGGGAAGGCGACCAGCATGGCCTTCATGCTCGATGGCCCCGGTTCGGCACTGATACCGGATCAGGAATGGCTCTCGATAAAAGGTGATGCCTCGCTTGCGGTCCATCTCGCGTATTTGCGTCAACTCGGATTCGTTCGTGTGGCCGAAACGCGTGACGACCGCGAAACCGAAGGCAAGCGCTAGCAGCGGGCAGCGCGCGCACAAGGGTCCCCCGAGGAATCGCGCCGAACGCCGACCGGCATGACCGGATTGGCGGAACGGCTCATCATCACGTCGGGCCGCTTGTGCGCGTGGCTCGTGGTCTTCGCGCCGGTGTCGGTCGTCGCAGTCATCGCGTACGCCGCGATGGAAGTGCGCGACCGGCCCGCTGACATCTCCTACGTCGCGCCGATCGCGATGACGGTCGTCATCGCCGCGGTCGCCGCCGCGGTCGGCGGCGGGCTCGGAGCCGCGCTAGCATTTGCAAGCGCAGAGCTTGGCCAGCCGCGTCTCGCTCGCGTCGTCCGGATGTGCATCGCGGTCCTCCGTTCGGTCCCGCCGCTCGTGCTCGGCTGGCTTGCCTGGCTCATCATCATGCCGACCACATATTCGCTCGGGGCGAAAACGCCGCCACAGACGTGGGTGCTGGTCGCCGCCGCTATCACAGTCCTAGCCGTGCTCGTCGTTCCGCCGTCGTTCGCCGCGGTGCTGCATGCGCTCGACCGCGTGCCGGAAGAGATACGTGCCGCCGCCGCGGCGTCAGGAGCGAGTCGAGTGCAAGTGGCGTTTCAAGTTCTCGTTCCGCTGGTCGAGCGGACTCTTTGGGCGGCGATCGCGATGGGCTTTGCGCGGGCCGCGGGCGAAGCTACCGCGGTTACGCTCGTCTTCATCGCGGGCGCGTTCTTTCAGTGGCCGCTCGCCGGCGTAGCGCTCGGAACCAGTCTTACCGGCGCGGCTGCTGCCGGTTCGTCCGGCGATCTTCTGTTGCTTGGCCAGGCGGCGGCCGCCGGACTCGTGCTGACTTCGTTCGGATTCGTCGCGGTGCTCGTCGCGAATCGCTTCGATCGGCGGATCGCATGGACATGAGCGTCCTACCCGTGGGAGCGTTCGACGGTGCGTTGACGACGGTGTTCTCGGTCGCGATCGCACTGCCCATCACGATGATCGTGGCGCTTATGGCCGCGCTCACCGTCGCGGCGGAAGCGGCGGGCGCGGCGAGCTCGCTCGTGCGTTCCGCGGGTAGGAGTGCGCGCGCCGTGCCGCCCGTCGTGACCGGGTGTGCGGTGGCGGTCATCGCCGCCGCGAGCGGTGCCACGAGCATCATCGGAATCACGGTCCTCGCGCTCTTCATCGCGTGTCTGCCGGCGGCGGCGGCTACCCTTGTCGAAACCTTCAACTCGCGCTATGCGCGCCGCCGGCTGTACGCAGCGGCAGCAGCCGGCGCGTCGCCCCGCTATATCGCGCTTGCCGTGCACATCCGCGGCTCGGTGCGCCTCATCGGCGCCGTGGCGCTTCGCACTGCGGCTCGCATGTGCGTCGAAACGGCCGCGATCGTCGTCGCCCTGGCGGGCGTGGCCGGCGCGTTCACAGGTGGACCGGCGCTGACGAATATCGTGGCGCCGCACGCCCCGTTCGCCGTCGTCCAGTTCTTCGCGTCGGCTGCGGATCCCGATGCGCCGGTCGTCGCGTGGCGAGCGATCGCGCTCGTCGCGCTGGTTCTCGCCATGCATGCGGCCTCGCGGCTGATCGAGGGCGAACCGCACGAATCGCTCAGCCGCGCATGAGTGCGATGCGATCGGCCGGACTCGAGCCGAAGCTGGCGGTCGCGGACCTCCGGGTTTCGCGCGAAAACGTCGAGGTTTTGCGCGGCGTCTCGTTCTCACTGCCGGCGGCCACATCGCTCTCGTTCATCGGTGCCGCCGGTTCGGGTAAGTCGGTCCTTCTTCGCGCCTTGTGCCGCCTGCTCGAATTGGATCCGCTCTGGCGCGTCGCCGGCAGCGTGATCCTCGACGGCGAAGAGATCCTCAGCGCTTCTGCCGACGTCGCGCGCGTGCGGCGCCGGCTCGGCTTGGTCTTCCCCACACCCGCGCTCTTGCCGATGTCCGTCTTCGAAAACGTCGTATTCGGATTGCGCGCGATGGGGGTCCAAAGCGAGCGCGCTCTCGACGAGGCGTACGAGCGCGCGATGCGCCGCGTCTTGCTCTGGGAACCGCTCGGCGCCCGGCCGAAGAAGAAGCCTGAGAGCTTTCCCCACGAGACGCGCCAGCGCATCTGCATCGCTCGCGCGATCGCGTTGGAACCGGAAGCGTTGCTGCTGGACGAACCCGCTGCCGGACTCGACCCCGTCGCGACGCAAGTGCTCGAGGACGTCTTGAGCCGGCTGCGGCGCGAGTGCACGCTGCTCGTCGCGACGAACAACTTGCAGCAGGCCGCGCGGCTCTCGGACGTCACGTGCTATCTGGCGCGCGGCGAGGTGGTGGAGATCGGCGACACGCCGTCGTTGTTCAGCCGTCCGTCGGACGCGCGCACCGAAGACTTTCTCGCAGGCCGCATAGATTGAGGGACGTTTCGTGAAGACCGAACCGATGCAGTCACCGCTCGGACCTATGCGCGCAGACGGGATGCGCTACTACGACTCGGCGCTCGACGTCGTCGGGCGGACGCCGCTCGTCAAACTCCGGCGCGTGATGGACGGTCCGAAATGCACGGTGCTGGCCAAGATCGAGTACGTCAATCCCGGCGGTTCGGTGAAAGATCGGCCGTCGCTCGCGATGGTGCGCGATGCTGAAGAGCGCGGCTTGCTTCGCCCCGGGGGCACGATCGTGGAAGCCACGTCGGGCAACACCGGCTCTGCCTTGGCCATGGTCGCCGCGATCAAGGGATACCGCTGCATCCTCGTCATGCCCGACAAGGTGAGCGACGAGAAAGTCTCTCTGTTGAAGGCGTACGGCGCGGAAGTGGTCATCACACCGACTAAGGCGCCGGCGAGCAGTCCGGAATCGTACTATGGCGTGTCGGCGAAACTTGCCGCTGAGATACCGGGTGCGTTCCAGCCCAATCAATTCGCCAATCTTGTGAATCCGCGAGCGCACGAAGAGTCGACCGGGCCCGAGATCTGGGAGCAGACGTCGGGCAAGATCACGCACTACGTCGGCGGTGTCGGCACCGGCGGCACGATCTCTGGGATAGCGCACTACTTGAAGAAAATGAATCCAAAAGTCGTGGTGGTCGGCGCGGATCCGGAAGGGTCGATCTATTCCGGCGACACCGCGAAATCGTACAAAGTCGAAGGTATCGGCGAAGATTTTCTTCCGGCGACCGTGGACCTCAAAGCCATCGACCGCATGGAGCGCGTCTCGGACAAAGATTCGTTCTTGATGGCGCGGCGCATCTGTCGCGAGGAGGGCCTTTTGGTCGGCGGTTCGTCGGGCACGGCAGCAGTCGCCGCGCAGCGCGTCGCACACGAACTGCCGGCGGACGCGGTCATGGTCGTGCTGCTGCCGGACAGCGGGCGTGGGTATATGTCGAAGATCTTCAACGACGAGTGGATGCGCGCGAACGGATTCATCGGCGAAGAGGGTCGCGCTGCGACCATCGGCATGGTGCTTCGCGCCAAGGGACCGATTCCGCAACTGATCACGCTCTCGCCCACCGACTCCGTCAAGCGCGCGGTCGAACTCATGCGCGAGTATCAGATCTCGCAGATCCCCGTAGTCGATGGGCCCGAGATCGTCGGCTCGGTGAACGAAGTTTCGGTCATGCAGATGGTCTACGACAAGGCCGACGTCGTGCACAGCGAAGTGCGGGATGTGATGGGCCGACCGTTCGCGGTGCTCGACGATCGCGAGCCGGTCGAACACGCGTACAAGCAGCTTTCGCTCGGCCACGCCGCAGTGCTGGTCGCAAAGCTGGGCACTCCGGTCGGTGTGATCACGAAGATGGACATCATCAACTACCTGTCCGCCACCTAAGAGGACGATGGGACGCATGGAATTCGCGACCAAAGCCATTCACGTCGGACAGGATGCGGAGCCGATCACCGGCGCCACGATCGTGCCGATCTTCCAGACGTCCACGTACACGCAGTCCGCGCCGGGCGTGCACAAGGGTTACGACTATTCGCGCACGGTCAATCCGACGCGCGTGGCGCTCGAGCGCTGTCTTGCGTCGCTCGAAAACGCGGAGTACGGCTCCTGCTTCGCTTCAGGCATGGCGGCGACGTCGGCGGTCTGCAACATGCTCTCGGCCGGCGATCACGTCGTCGTCGGCGACGACCTCTACGGCGGCACATTCCGACTTTTCGACAAAGTCTTCAAGCGCTACGGCGTGCGCTTCGACTATGTCGACGCGTCGTCTTCGGAAAACGTCGCCGCCGCGATTACCGCGGCCACGAAACTCGTCTGGCTCGAGACGCCCACGAACCCGCTGTTAAAACTCTGCGATCTGCGCGTGATCGGCGCTTTGTGCAAGGAGCGCGGCGTTCGCGTCGCCGTCGACAACACGTTTGCCACGCCGTTCTTGCAGAATCCGCTCGATCTCGGCGCGGATTTCGTCGTGCACTCCACGACGAAGTACATCGGCGGCCACTCCGATACGGTCGGCGGGTTCGTGGGGACAAACGACAAGACGCTGCACGACATCGTCAAGTTCCACCAGAACGCGGTCGGCGGGATTCCCGGACCGTTCGATTGCTTCTTGACCTTGCGCGGTGTGAAGACGCTCGCCGTGCGCATGCGCGAGCACGAGCGGCACGCGCGTGCCGTTGCCGCATATCTGGACGGTCATCCGTCGGTCGAGCGCGTGTATTATCCGGGTCTGCCGTCGCACCCGCAGCACGAACTAGCGAAACGCCAGATGCGCGGCTTCGGCGGCATGGTGTCGTGCGTTTTGAAAGGCGGGCCAGCGCGCGCGCGCGCGTTCGCATCCGCGGTGCGCGTGTTCTCGCTCGCGGAAAGTCTGGGCGGCGTTGAGTCGCTCCTGTGTCATCCCGTGTCGATGACGCACGGGAGCATTCCGAAGGAGATACGCGAGGCGCGCGGCGTCACGGACAATCTGCTGCGCTTCTCGGTCGGCATCGAGGCCGAATCGGACATCATCGCGGATATCGAGCAGGCATTGGCGGCGGTCTGACCTCAGGCCGATGAAGGACCCGCGCGCTCGCGTCGTCGCCTGGACCGCTGCGCTCGTCTTCATAAGTTTTGCCGGGTCCGCGCTGTGCGGCGCGCTCGCGCGCTTGACTCGCGCGGCGTCTAATCTGCCCGGACCATTCTCGTTCACAGCGGGCGCCGCGCTGCCGCTGCCGGTGATCAACGGCGCCGATGGTGCGTTGCCGCTGTTCTTTGGTTTTGTCGTCGTCTTTTGCGCTCTCGGTTTTGCCGGCTGGCGCTTGGCGGGCGTCTTACGTGATGCGCCTGCTATGCCGGGTTGGACGCTTGTCGCCGCGCAGGCGATCGTCGGCTTATCGCTCTCGTTTTTTTCCGTCACGTTCTCGAGCGACGCGTACGCCTACGTGCTCTTCGGCCGCGCGCATGGCGTCTTCGGACTCAATCCGTACATTCTCGCGGGACCGATGCGCGTGCTGAACGACGACGTGCTCGCACCGATCTTGAACTTCTTCGGCGATCCACCGCTGCGCGACGACTACGGTCCGCTCTGGACGGTGGGCGCGGGTATCGTCGGCCGCGCGGAAACGCATGCAAGTCTGTGGACGCAGGTCTGGACGCAGCGGTTGTTCGCCGTTTTTGGAGCGTGCGTTTGTTCGTGGGGGCTCCTGCGCTTGCGCGGCGACGCTTCGGCGTCAGCTCGGAACTTCGGCGTGGCGTTGTTCGCGTTTCATCCGCTCGTCTTGTGGGAGTCTGCTGTCGGAGGCCACAACGACTTCGTGATGCTTGCCGCAGTCGTGTGGGCCTTTGCGCTGGTCGAAGCGTATCCGATGATCGCGGGCGCGCTGCTAGGCGTGGCTATCGGAATCAAATACGTTCCTTTGGTCGTACTGCCGGCGCTGGCGGGCCGCGCTTTTCGTTCCGGGGGACTGGGCATGGCCGCGGCGTGCGCCGCGATCGCGCTGGCGATCCCGCTCCTGAGCTTCGCACCCTTTTGGGCTGGCGCCGCGATGTTTCGATCGCTGCAAGAGCCCGCCTCGTCGCTGGGCTTTTCGCCGACGTCGATTCTCCTCGCGCCGCTCTTCTTGCATGGTCCGGCCGCGATCGCGTGGGGCCGATTGCCGCAGTTCGTTCTCGGCGCTCTCGTCGTGTGGTTGGCGATCGCGGCGTGCGTTGACGCGGTGCGCGGCCGCTGGCTTCATTCGTTCTGGCGGCCGATCGCCGCGTTCATCTGGTCCGCCCCATCGGTCAACACGTGGTATATCGCGTGGTTCTCGCCGGCGATCGCGTGCGGAGGTCGTTGGTCGGCGTACGCGTGGTGGCTTGGCGCGTTGACGGTCGTGCACTATGCGTTCGACATGGGCGCGCTCGGCCACGGACCATTCGGCTTCGCGTGGGAAGCCGCTGCGATCGTTTTCGTGCTGATCGTGCCAATCGTGCTGTCGCGCACTTCTACTGAAGGGGCCGACGCCAGTCGGCCCGCTTCCAAAGATTTCCTATAGGGGACGCGAGGGACAGACCTTAGTAAAACCTAGAGAGTCAGTTCCCAGTTCTGGCCGATGAGCGATTTGCCGAAACTCGCGTGCCGCTCTTCGCGTACAAGGCGGAATCCCGCTTGCTCATAGATGTGGCGCGCGGCGTGCAGCACGCTGTTCGTCCACAAGACGATTTTACGGTATTTCGAGCTTCGCGCGAACTCGATGCATTCGCGGACGAGGCGATGGCCGATCCCGTGACCGCGCGCGCTCGGTTCCACGAGAAGCAGGCGAAGTTGCGCGACACTCGCGGACTTCGTGACCAGAAAGATCGAGCCGGCGATCTCGCCGTCGAGCTCGGCGATCATGCACCGCTCTCGCGTAGGGTCGAATTTCGAGATGAATCGGGCGACGATCTCTGCGACGAGCGCCTCGAACCGCTCGTCCCATCCGAATTCCTGCGCATAGAGGAGGCCGTGTCGGTGCACCACCCAGCCGATATCGCCCGGACGGTGCGCGCGAATGACCAGCGACGCGGCGTGGTCCGCCTTGGCGCCCAACACATCTTCAATCGTGCGCATCGCATCCAGCAGTCGCCTTCGATCCGAGACCCGAAGTGTCGTCAAGAGTTTGGCGATTTGTCCGTGCTGACGCCGGTCGATAGCTCGAAATACCTCCCGCCCAGATAGCGTGAGCGCAAGGACGCTCCGGCGGCCGTCGCGATCCGAACGCGTGCTCGTGAGGTGCCCACGCTGTTCAAATGCACGGATCATGCGGCTGAGGTAGCCGGCGTCGAGTCCGAGATCGTTCGCTAAATCGGAGGCTGTGGGTTGTTCGCGGTGCGCGAGTTCGTAGTAGATCCGCGCCTCCGCGAGCGGGAACGGGCTATCTAAAAATCTACGCCGCAGCGCGCCGATCTGTCGCGTGTAGAAGCGGTTGAAGCGCCGGACGGCGTTCACTCGGCGATCCGCGTCGACTGCGGTGCGGCTCTTTATTGGCCCTCTCATATGATTGAGACGATAAGTAAATTACTTGACTTTGTCAAGTAATCTCACCCGGCGGTATCCGACAACAGAAAAGCTGCGAGCAGAGGAGGCGCAGCTTGCTCTGCTGGCCAAGCGAGCGAAATGTTCAACCGGCAGAACGGTTCGGCGCCTCCAGCGAACGGTTCCGCATCTCAGCCGCGCATCGTGCCGGCCGTAGATAAAGCATTCCGGGTGCTCGACTGTCTCGCCGGATCGGGCGAACCGCTCGGCATTTCGGAGCTTTCGCGCCGCCTTGGCATGGGCAAGAGCACCATCCACGGGCTTACGGGCACGCTTGAAGCGCTCGGCATGATCGATGCCGTAGGCGAAAGTCGTCGCTTCAGGATCGGTCGCGGCCTCCACGTCCTTGCGACGCGGTCGAGCGGCAGCATCGACTTGCGATCTGTCGCGCGCGCCAGCCTAGAGACGCTCGCCGACAAGACCGGACAGACCGCATTCTTGGGCATGCCGCGCTCGGATACCGTGACGATCGTGGACTGCGTCCATGGGCGGCCGGCGATGTCCATCTCGGCGCCAATTGGATCGTCGGTTCCTCTCCTCGCCGGGGCAGTCGGCAAAGCGCTCTTGTCGGCGTGGACGCCGCTGCGCCGCGAAGCGTACGTGACGGCGCGCGAGCTGCCGCGCTTCACGCGACGCACGCTCGTGGATCGCACACGCTACCTCAAAGCGGTCGACCGCGCGGCGCAGCGCGGCTACGCGATCGACGTTGACGAATACGTGGACGGCATGCGCGCGGCTGCGGCTGCCATCGTCGGCGCGGATCGCGAGCCCGTGGGCGTCCTCTGGGTTGCGGGTTTCGCGCGGCATATCGATGAGGCCGCGCTGGATGCTATCGCCGCCTCCGTCTCAACCGCAGCAAAGGCGATCGCCTCGCAGATCTGAGCACGGTGCCCTTCAGACGAGAGGACGGGCGTCGGCGGCCCCCCGAAAGGGGCAAGATTCATTGAGTCTCGTCGCGGGGTTGACCGAACGATGAAGCTCGCCGCCATACACGCGATCACGATGAACGTCCTCGCGCTCGTTGCCGTAGCGGTTGGCGCGTCGCTCGTTTTCTTGCACGGCGGTGGCATCGTCGATGTTCTGACCGCGACTTTTCTCGCCGGCTTGCTCATCGCCGGTGCGGCGCTGATCATCGTACGGCCGCTCTGGCTGCCGCTCGCCGTTTGGATCGTGGCTCTCGTTCTCGTCGCCTACGCGATCGTGCCGCTCCTCGCCGCTTTGGTCCAGGGCGAGGGTTTCAGCGTCGCGCTAGCGACCAACGCACCCTTCCCGCAGTTCCCGTTCTGGCTGCGCGGCGCGTATATCGCGAGCTGCGTGCTCCTTCCGCTCGGTGCGATTTGGGCGTTGACGGGCAGCGTCGCCGCGATTCGGGCGCGCCCCGCTCAAGCCGGACGGTTGCTCGCGTTCGCACTCGCGATGCTATTCGCCGCACAAGCGAGCGGCGTCGTCGCAGCCGCGTCGGGTGCCCCGACGCTCGTCGCACTCGAGGGCCAGACCGCTGGCGGCGCAACTCCGAGCGGCGCAACACCGGCCGACGCAAGTGCAGCGCTTGCGGGTCTTCAGATCCCCAATGACGCGACCGCCGACAGCGCGGCGAACGCCACGCTCGCCGCTGCGCCTCCGGAGCGTTCGCTTTCAGATGAAGTGAAGTCGCTCGACGACGAAGGCTCGCGGTTGAAGCCGGCGGACTACGACCTTTCCACGCGCATTGATCAACTAGGACCCGGAGTGGAACCGGCCTTTGATTTCGTGCGAGACCAGATCGGCTTCGAATCGTACTCCGGCATCATGCGCAGTTGGGATGGCACGTTTGCCGACCGGTCAGGCAACGCGGCGGATCGTGCGCTGCTGCTCGCACACATCCTCAAAGACAAAGGTTTCGACGTGCGTGTTGCGCGCGGTCAACTCGATGCCGCCGATGCCGCACGGCTCTACGACAGGATTTTCGAGGCGCCCAGGGCAGTGAGTGCGCCGAGCACCGCACATGCTGCTTCGCCGGCGGGCACGCTCGACTTATACGGGCGCATCACGAACCGAGCGAGGAGAGATTTCGCAATCGTCCGCCGCGCGCTCGGCGCGCAAGTTCCGAATGCAGCGATGCTATCGCGCGATGACGTGATCAAGGAGATCCAAGACCACGCATGGGTGCAGGCCAACGTCAACGGCACGTGGACCGACCTCGATCCTTCGTTCCCAGACTCAAAACCTGGCACCGCATATTGTTCTGCCACAAAAACGTATACGACGATCCCGGACGACCTTCTCCAAAACGTCACGATCCGCGTCACCACTGACCTGCTCGCAAACGGCACGCTGACGCACGCGACGGCGCTCGCAGAAACGGTGCCCGCATATCAACTGGTCGACGGGCAAGTGTATCTTATCCATACAGGTGCCGCAGGGTTGTTCGGCAATCCGGATTCGTATACACCGGTCCTTTCGGTGAACGGCGATGAAGTCGGCGGGTCACCGATCGCGTACGACGATGCGACCAAGTCGGGAACTGGCGGCATGAGCGGACTCAACAGTGCCGTCAATGCCTTCGCCACGGGAACCCCTGGCCCGCGCTATTCGGAGGCGTCGCCGATCTTCGTCGCCGAGTGGCTCGAGTTCGAAACGGTCACACCCGACGGCCACGACGACGTTACCCGCACCCCGATCATCGATCGCGCCGGCGCGGCTTGGCGCGCGGGCGCGACGCATGATCCGGCCGCACTCGCTCCGTTGCAGCGCAATGCGAGCGGCCTGTTCGCGCCGCAGTCTGTTTACAACATGGTGTTCGGCGCCGGCCGCCACGATTTGCTTGCATACGCCGCGATGATGCGTCAGCTCGCGACGCAGCCGCCGCCGCAACCGCAAGCATCGGGGCAATCGTCGGGGCAATCCGCTACGATCGCGGAGTCGCTCCAGCCGCTAGCGTTGCGCGACATGGCGTGGATGATCGCAAGCGATCAGCTCGTCGTGCCGTCGCTCAACGATACGCCGGGTCTGCGCTTTTATGCGGATACGCCGCGCATCTTCGTCTTCAGTTCGCAGACCACGGCGGACAGCACGTCCGATCACATCTATTTGACTTCTGATTTGCGTCGCGACTCACTGCGCGCGATCGCACGAGATCCATCGATGCAGCCGCAAATGGCGCAGCGCCGGCTGTGGTTCGGCGCGCTCGAGGGCGCGTTGGAGCACGAGCTCACAGCGTATCCGTCCGACACTTCGACCGCCGTGGTGAGCACAAGTTCGCTTGTCGGCAGCGACGGCGCAGTCGCGGTGCGGCCCGGAACCGCGGCGAGCTCCGTCTGCTCGGACAAAGAGACGGCGGCTCGGATGCAAGTCGCACTCGACGCCGGCGATACGCTAGTCGTGCCGAAGACTGCGCTGAGCGGCGGACCCGCCGGATGGTGGCAGATCAATGGCACTACCGGGCAAATGCGCGCGGTGCTAGGCGAGGATCTTGGCGGCTCGTACAAATATAGCGGCGGCTGGGGTCCGCGACAGGCACCCGGCGGCGGCAGCCCGACCGGCAACGGCACGACGTGGGGTAACTACGGCGGCAGGACCAGAAATCCGTATAGCCCCGGTCAGGCGAAGCCAAAGGGCGGCGGCGGTGAGATCGGTGAGTACATCGCGACCTTCATCGCGTTTCTCGAATCGCTTCCGGTCATCGTCAAGCTCGGTTTTCTTGTCGTCGAAGTTGTTTCGATCGTGATCGCCATCCTAGCCGTCCTACCCTAGCCTGTAGTAGGGCAAGCATCGCTTGCCCGGTCCGTCAAAAAACGAGGGCCGACATAAAGTCGGCCCCTTCATCGGCCCTTCAAAAAGAGACGTTCGTTCGACTAGATGTCTTCGACCCAGCCGCCGTTCTTCGCCGCCAGCAGGAGGTAACGCATCTGCAGCTCGACGCGCGCGACGTCGTCGAGGAGCCGATCATCCTGCAATGCGCGGATGACCGAATTGCGCCGGATCACGTGCTCGCCTTCGATCGGCTTCGGGTTGTTGAAGCGCTCGCGCAGCGCGATGCGCATCATCGAGCGCACGCCGCCTTCGTTAAGGAAGAAGAGCGGGTCCAGCCCCATCGCGTAGTCGACGTCGGTGAAATAACCGCAGCGATGCAAGAAATCAAGCGGATCAAGCGCGAACGCCACGCACAAGCGCGCGAGATCGCCCAAACCTGGGGGCTTGCTCGAGCCTTCTAGATACGTATCGACGATGGACGCATCGAGCCCCGCCGCCTTCGCAAGAGCGTCGGCTGAGAGCCCGCGTTCGGATGCGAGTTCGGACAGTCCGGCGGCGCATCGCGAGGCCCGTTCAGTCATCTCGACCGCTTTCGCGGACGCCAGCAAGGTCGCCCTTCGGAAGGCGCATAATTGACGCCATCGACACACAAGATCGAAGGAGTAAATAGTGCGATTCGACGCTGAAGCTCAAGCGGCGCTAGATACCGCCGTCGCTCGCGGCGCCTCATATGCCGACGTTCGGTTCGGCGTTGTTCGCGACGAACACATCGAAGTGCGCAACGGGGTTGTCAACGGTTTCAGCGATTCCGAGAGCGCCGGTTTTTCCGTCCGCGCGATCGTGGACGGCGCATGGGGGTTCGCATCCAGCGCGAACGCCGAGCGAAAAGAGATCGACCGGATCGCCGCGCTTGCGGTCGAAGTCGCGCGCGCGAGCGCGACTGTGAAAGCCCATGGCATCGAACTCATGCCCGCCGGCAAACACACGGGGGAATACCGCACGCCCGTTCAGGTCGACCCCGCCACGATTCCCACCGGTGAGCGCGTCAAGTATCTGATGGACGTCGAAGCGGACATCCGCGGGGCGCGCGGCGTCACGGTCGGACGCGCGTGGATGGATATCTGGCGAACGACGAAAGAATTCGCCAACACGGAAGGCAGCCGCATCGCGCAAGAACTGCTGCAATGCGGCAGCGCGTGCGAAGCGCTCGCCGTCGGCGAGAACGACGTGCAAGACCGCCTCTTTCCGGGTACGTGCGGACTCTATCAGACGGGCGGCTACGAGATCATCCAAAAAGCCGACTTGCCGGGCAACGCGCGGCGCATCGGCGAGGAAGCGGTGGCTTTGCTCACCGCAGATCTTTGTCCGAGCGGAACCATGGACGTCGTGCTATCCGGCGATCAGGTCTCGCTGCAGATCCACGAATCGATCGGTCACGCGCTCGAACTCGATCGCGTTCTCGGCTGGGAAGCAAATTTTTCGGGAACTTCGTTCGCCACGCTCGACAAGCTCGGCAGCTTCCGCTACGGCAGTCCGCTCGTGACCGTCGTGTGCGACATGACGTGCCCGCTTGCATTCGCAACGCACGGCTACGACGATGAGGGAACGCCAGCTTCATCGATCGATCTCATCCGCGACGGGATATTGGTCGGCTACATGGCCGGTCGCGACACCGCGATGGATGCGGGCGTCAAGCTTTGCGGCTGCGTGCGCGCCGAATACTGGGGCCGGCTGCCCATGATCAGGATCGGCAACGTCAACCTGCAGCCCGGCACGACGCCCAGCGCCGAACTCTTCGACGGCATCCGCAACGGCGTGTACATGGAGAGCAATCGCTCGTGGTCGATCGACGACAAGCGGCTCAATTTCCAGTTCGGCTGTCAGCTCGGTTACGAGATCAAGAACGGCAAGAAAGGCAAGATGCTCAAGAATCCGACGTACGCCGGCATGACGCCGAAATTCTGGGGCTCGTGCGACGCGATCGGCGACAGAAATTCTTGGACGGCGTGGGGCACGCCGAATTGCGGCAAAGGAGAGCCCATGCAGACCGCGCGCTCGTCGCAGGGCGCTGCGCCGACGCGCTTCAGAGATGTCGAAGTCGGGGTGGTCGGCTATGCGCGCTGATCTTGCGGCCGAGCGCGCGGCGGCCGATGCGGTGCTCGACGCCGCGTTGCGCGATTCCACAGCAGACGAGACCGAAGCGATCGTCATGGCGCAAGACTATGCGCTATCGCGGATCATGGGCAATACCATCCACGAGAACATCATCGAACGCAACCGAACCCTGAGCGTGCGCGCGGTGATCGGCAAGCGCGTCGGCGTCGCCACATCAAACGAACTCGATGCCGCCGGCATTCGCACCCTCGTCAAACGGGCGTGCGAGATCGCGCGCCTCTCGCCTGCAGATGATGAATTTCCCGGGTTGCCCACGTCGGGTCCGGCGACCGCGGAGATGGAGTTCGCGTACGACGAGGCCACGGCGTCCACAACAGCCGCCGAGCGCGCGGCCGCGGTCGCGAAGATCGTCCGCGTGATGGTCAAGCACGAGATCGATGCGGCCGGCTACGTCTCGACAAGCGCGGGCAGCGTCGCGATCGCAAACTCCAAAGGCATCCGACAGTTCTTCCGCTCGACGGACTCGGCGATCAACATCAAGGCCATGAGCGCCGACTCGAGCGGCTACGCCGAAGGTCACGCGCGCCGCTTCGCGGACTTAGATGCGAACGCGCTCGCGACGACCGCCGCGCAGAAGGCCGTTGCCGGCCGCACTCCCGGCGCCGTCGATCCCGGCGAGTACACCGTCATACTCGAGCCGCCCGCCGTGCGTGAATTCCTGGGCTATCTTTCGTGGACGGGATTCGGAGCGATGCCGTTCGCCGAAGGCGCGTCGTTCATGTCCGGGCACATCGGCGAGCGCGTGATGGGTCCAAACGTCACGATCGCGGACGATTTCGCGCACCCGCTCGGCGACGGCATGCCGTTCGACTTCGAAGGCGTCACGCGCCGGCCGGTGACGCTCGTCGAACAAGGCATCGCGCGCGACGTCGTCTACGATTCGTACTACGCGGCCAAGCTCAAGCACGCGAACACCGGCCACGCATTGCCGGCGCCGAACACCTATGGACCGTTGCCGCTCAACGTCGTCGTCTCGCCGGGCCAGAAAAGCGCCGCGCAGTTGGTCGCCGAGACGAAGCGCGGACTGCTCGTCTCGCGCACGTGGTACATCCGGCTCGTCGACAAATTGCAGACCATCATCACCGGCATGACGCGAGACGGATTCTTCCTGATCGAAGACGGTCGCATCACACGCGGCTTGCGCAACATGCGCTTCAACGAGTCCATCGTCGGAGCGCTCGGCCGCTGCGAACTCGCGAAGGACCTCGTGCGCTCGGAGAACCACGTCGTGCCGGCGTGCCGGATCGAAGGCTTTCACTTCTCAAGCGGCACCACGTTCTAGATGAACCTCCGACCGCTCGCCGTCATCGCGGCGGCCCTGGCGGTCGGCGTCGCAGCGTGCGGCGGAGGCGGCGGATCCGCCTCGCCCGGTCCGCAGCCGCAGCCATCGCCGGGCGGTTCATCGCGCCCCGCCGGCAACGGTGACGTCTTCCACTATGGCGGCACGCTCACGCAGACGTTCTGGCGTCCGTCGCAGCCCGGTCCGTCGAACGCGCCGTCGCCGGAACCGACGAGCACCGCGAATTGGTCGGTGGACAACGTCGCGACTGTGAAGACCGGCCGCACATTTCACGGCCTCGCCGGCCTGACCGATTTCAACTACAACGAGACCGACACGGGCCTGCAGACGATCGTCACATTGACCGACGACTATCTTTCTTTCCCTGCGAGCGGTACTGGTCCGTTGAACGAGATCGGCTTGTCATCGATCGACAGCAATTTCGTGAGCCGCGACATTCTGCTCGGCGCGGGCGACGGGCAGATCGACATCCTCCCGGAAATGACCGGCGCGCAATGGGCGAACACCGCGGCGCAAGTCTCGACGGAGACCGATCCGGACGGACAGACGATCGCGCGCACGACCAACGCAGACGGATCGTACGCCGAGGCCGACTCGTTCCCCGATGGCACGACAGCCACGGCAGTGCAGAATAGCGATGCATCGGGCTCGTACAAAGTGCTGCAAGGCAGTTCGCTGGAAACCGACTACACATACACGGCGCCATCCGGCGGAAACTTGACGATCACCGTCACGGAGCCGCAAGTATCGCCGGCGCCGTCGCCGGTCGTCTTCACCGTTCCCGATTGGTTGCCGCCGGGCGGGCTCGCTTCCGATTCGTTCTCCGATTCGGGTCCGGCCACGATACCGGCGGCGTGCGGCGTTCCCAAATCCATCGGCGCGTCCGGCACGCACATCGTTGAAACGCGCTCGCTCGTCGACGCGATCTTCGGTTCAGTCGATGCCGCGACGGTCGACACATACGTCGCGCAAGGCCGCGGCGTGGCGTGCATCGTGAGCCACGATGTGGTCACGTCATATTACGACTTCACTGGTCAAAACGGACTCGCGTTTTTTTCAGGTCAACCCGTCCAGTACACCACGCTCGATGCGACGCAAGGGCTGAAAACCGAATCGCTCCTCGCAGTTGCTACGATACGCCCGGCCGTTCTAGTCCGCGGCGGTGCCGCCTGGCTGCGCATCCGTATGCGGATGCGCGCCGCCCGCGGCTTCCATGACTTTTCCCGTGGCTTCCGCGACCTCCGAAGCGTCCCGAAACTGATGTCTCGACGAAATGCGGCCTTAACGCTCGTCCGTCCGATATAATCAATACGGGATTTTGGCCCTCGCGTCGGAGCTCAAAAATGAATATTGGATCGGCAACCCCATTCGGGCGGCGTATGTACGTCGCTCTATCGCTTGTTTTTGTCGTATCGATTGCAGCATTCGTTGCCGCATGCGGCGGAGGCGGAGGCGGATCGACTATGAACCCGCCGCCCCCAATGGCGTCGCCGTCGCCAAGTCCGTCGCCGAGCATATCGCCGTCGCCATCACCAAGTCCATCGTCGTCGCCTGTCTCGTGTTCTCTGTTCGCGCGGCAAGGTGGGCTCCACGTGAACTGGCGAGCCCGCGAGCGACCGCGTCGTCTCGCGGCCATCTCGCGACGCATCGGACCTGGCCCCGCCAGACAAGTCTGTCCGAGCGCCGGTCTAGGTTATATGCGTTGCATGGCGTGGATTCGAACCGACATCAGGCCGAACATCATCCCGTCAGGATATAGCCCCGCCAACCTACAGGCCGCGTACAATCTCGCCAGCGCATCGAGCGCGGACGGCGGCAATCAGACCGTCGTCATCGTCGACGCCTATGATGATCCGATGGCGGAAGCCGATCTCGGGGTATATCGCAGTACGTTTGGACTATCGGCGTGTACGACCGCCAATGGGTGTTTCCTGAAGGTCAACGAGTTCGGTAATCCGTCACCGCTTCCGGGAACCGATGTGACCGGCAACTGGGAAGCCGAAGAGTCGCTTGATCTGGACATGGTTTCGGCGGTATGCCCGAACTGCGAGATCGTGCTCATGGAAACCGTCGACCCAGGCTTCAACAACTTATACGGCGCCGAGGACACCGCGGCGACAACGTGCGGAGCCAGCGTCATCTCGAACAGTTGGGGCGGCGGTGAATATCCGAGCGAAGCAAGCGACGAAGTGAATTTTAATCACCCGGGCGTCATGATCGCGTTCGCGGCGGGCGACTTTGGGTACGATCCGTCTAACTCGGGCTATCCTTCAGGGTCGCGATACGTGACCTCAGTGGGTGGCACGACACTGAATCACGTCGGACCGAACTGGACGCAGTCCGCGTGGACCGGCACGGGAAGCATCTGCAGTGCCTACATAGCGCAACCCGCGTGGCAGACGGCGCTCGGATCAGCCTACACGAGCATCTGCGGCACTCGTATCGGTAACGATGTTTCCGCGGTCGCCGATCCCAATACCGGCGTCGCGGTCTACGACACGTTCGGCGGAAGTCAAGGTTGCGGAACGTGGTGCGTCTTCGGGGGAACAAGCGCGTCGACACCGATCATCGGCGCCGTCTACGCACTAGCCGGCAACGGGGCATCGTTGACGTACGGCTCGTATCCGTACACCCACGTTGGCGGGAATCTAACTGACGTGACGACAGGCTCGAACGGCGCTTGCCCCGGCAACACGTACGTCTGCAATGCCGCTATCGGCTTCGATGGGCCGACCGGCTTGGGCACGCCTTTCGGAATCGGCGCGTTCTGACGAGATAATAACTCGGAAGTAACGCGGAAGTAACGCGGAAGGGACCGTCTGAAGGGGCCGACTTTATGTCGGCCCACTTTTTTTGTGCTAACGAAGCGGCAAGCGGTGCATAAGGTTCTGACTACGGCCTTGAAGAACCGGAAGCCGCGTGAGCATCCTGCTGGCGTTATTGTTGTCGTTCGGCGGCATTCATCCATGGGCAAGCGGAAACGTCGTCACGCTGCCGGTCGTGCGCAGACCGGCGGGGCAAACCCCCGCCATCCAATATGATGCGGGTGCGCTCGCCGGCGCTAGATATCTCGGTCCGGCTAGCCTCGGCACGCTCGGCATGGATGTCATCGTGCCGCTGCGCAATGAGGCCGGTTTGCTCACATATGCGCGCTCGGTCAGTGATCCGGCATCGCCCGCGTATCGCCACTTTCTGACGCCGCAGCAGATAGGAGCGCTCTACGGCGCCGATCCTACCGAGTACGGAAAAGCGCTAAACTACTTCGCACAAGCAGGCCTCGCAGTCCAGGCGTGGCCGCAGCGCAGCAGCCTGCGCGTCTGGGGCGATCAGCATCGCATCGAAAGCGCACTACACACAAAGTTCGGCGTCTACGAAAACGGCAAACGGCTTTTCTACGCGCCTGTTGGACCGCCGTCTGTCGCGCCGTCCGTGAGGATCGCAGCGATCGGGCGGCTTGTCACGTTCCGTTCGATCCACTCGCACATGATGATCGTCTCGCCGCCGGTGCACGCTCCCGGCGGACTCGGTAACAATCTCTTGCTCGGCTACTCACCGTGGCAACTTGCGACCGCGTATGACTACATAGGCGCGTACGACATCGGCATCACCGGACGCGGCATCACGATCGGCGTCATCGGCACGGGACCGATCTCAAGCGCGGATGTGCCCGCATACCGCGGCTTGTATAAAGTGCTCGGTGCGGGCACGGTCAAACAAGTGAACGTCACCGCGGTCTGCCCCGTCTGCAGCACGGGTCTGCAGACGCCGCCGCCGGTCACGGGGCCGTGCCAGCAGACGAATCCGCCAAACTATAACGTCTGCAATCCCGAAGACATCGAAGCGCAGCTCGATACGGAGCAGTCGTCAGGACTCGCACCGGATGCGAGCGTCCTGTTCTATCTCGCATACAATCCGAACGAATGCAATGCGGCCGGCCCGTGCAATCACAATCCTCCAACTCCCGCGCTTGGAATCGGCGAGACCGACGACGAGCTGCAGCAGGCGATCGCCGACAACACCGCAGACATCGTCAGTCTGAGCGCCGGCGGCGGCGAACTCGATATCGCCTCTCCCGGCAATCCGCTGCTGCACCCGGATGGCACAGGGCTGGAGCCGGATGAATTCGCGATGTTGGCGACCGAAGGCATCGCCACGTTCGTCTCTTCCGGTGACACCGGTGCCGAGAGTTGCCAACAAGACGGCGTTCCGGCAACCCAAGACGTTCTGTGCGTGGCCTATCCCGCAAGCGATCCAGATGTGGTTGCCGTCGGCGGCACGACGACTCCGATATTGCCCGACGGACGATTGGCCGGACCGATCACGGCATGGGGCGTGCAGACCGCGCTGCTCGGCAGCAACGGCGCGACGGGCGGCGGATTGTCCACCGTCTTCACCAGGCCGAATTTTCAAAACCCCGTCGCGAGCGTCACCGGATCGGTGCGCGGCGTACCAGACATGGCGCTCAACGCCGACCTCATCACCGGCGACGCCGTCGTGATCGACGCGTTCGATCCGAATCTCGTCGCGTTGGGCGCGGTCGGCGGCACGAGCGCCGGGGCGCCAGGCGCAAGCGCGATGTGGGCGCTCGTGCTCCAAGCGTGCCGATTGAATCCAAGCTGCGGCTTTGGTCCATCGTCGCATCCGTACCGGCTCGGCAATCCGGACGGGTTGCTTTATCGCCTATATACGCTGCCCGAGTATCAGCAGACGGTCTACGACATCAACTTCGGCAACAATGCCGTGTTCAGCATCAGCAATCCGAACCAACTGGATCCCGGTTACAACGCGGGCGCGGGATACGATCTCACGACCGGCATCGGCGCGCCGTTCGGACGCGCGCTGGTGCGAGCGGTGACGGGAATCTGATCGAATCGCCTCGCTAATAGCGGGAGGCGCGGTGCTCCAAAATTATTACGGCGATATCGCGGCGATCATCATGTTCGTCGTGGTCCTCGCTGCGGCCGAGATCGGCTACTTCGCCGCCCGGCGGTCACGCTCACGGACGATCAACGCCGATGCATTCAAGGCGGTTCAAACCGCGATGTTCCCGATACTCGGGCTCTTACTTGCATTCACGTTCTCGCTTGCGCTCTCGCGCTACGACGCCCGGCGCGACGCCGTGGTCCAAGAGGCCAACGCGATATCGACCGCGGCATCGCGGGCCGACGTCCTCAATACGGCCGATCGCCGCTTATTTCGCACCGCCCTTCTCAGTTATGCTCAAATCCGCTTGGCGTTTATCGGCGTCACGCCGGAGCAAGATTCAGGGAATTACTCATTGGGTGCAGAGCTGAATTGGCAGCGCCTGATGTGGGCGGTGGCAGTTCGCGCCGCTACGTCCAACGATCGCCCGCAGCTGATCTCACTGCTCCTCCAATCCTTGAACGGTGTCATGGACGCGCGCGCTCTCGAATCGGCGGTTTCGGACGCTCACATCCCGGACGCGATCCTTTTCATCCTTTTCGCGATCGCCGCTCTGACGGTTGGCGTCGCCGGATTCAACGTGGGTCTTTGCGGGGGCAGGAGTATCGCGTTCCTCATGCTTGCACTCGTCTTGGGGCTCGTAACAATGGCTATAGTGGACTTGGACCGACCGCAAACCGGCTGGACGCGTGTAAGCCTCGTTCCGTTGCAAGACGTCGTCTGGTCTATAGAAGATCCACAGAACCCATATGGTGAATTGCGAGGCTCCGGCGTAAAATAATTCTGCTTACGACGGCGTCACGCGAATCGAACTATTCACGTGATTGGTCGCCGGCAACTCGATCGTCATCGTCGTGCCCGCGTCGATCGACGTCTCGAGATGCACGGCCCGTGCAAGTGCGCTGATGAGGAATAGGCCGCGGCCGTTTTCCGTAAGATCATCCTGGGGCAGCTGCGGGGAGAATTCCGCAAGTCCAGGGCCGGTGTCGTGGATCGTCATCAGCGGCACCTTGCGGCCCCAATCGATCTCCACGGTCACAAGGCCGGGTGCGTGCTTGACGGTGTTAGCGAGTATCTCGCCGATCAAAAGCTCGAAACGGTAGAGCTCGTCGTCGGATGTCACGAAGCCGCGTACGAAGCTCATCAGCTCATGGCGCGACGTGTGGGCCGAGTACGCGCTGCTCGAGTGGAAAGTCCACGTCTTGCGCAGATCGCCGTCTTCAGATAGCCGGGGAAGCGGCCGCGGCGTGAGTTGCAAGACCATAAGCACCGCGTCGTCTGTCGGACGATCGAAGCCCATGACCGCGCGCTGAAGCACGACCGCCGGGCGTTCCTGCGTCACCTCGCGCGCTAACCGCGTCAGTGTTCGCAACAGCACGCTTTCGGCGGCGGCGATGTCGCGCGAGAACTCGGTCACGCCGTCCGTATAGAAAAGAAGCAGTGCATCGCGCTGCAGCGACACGGTGTGAACGACGAGCTCGAGTTCGGTCGCAACGCCAAGCGGCAATCCGCCGAGCGGCAGCGACTGCGCGCTTGCCGCATGCGTCACCATCATGGGCGGCGGATGCCCGGCGCTGGCGTAGTGCAAAACCGAGAGATCTCCGTCGATGACCGCGACGAGCGCCGTCGCAAGCGACTCCTCTTGGATGCGCAGAATCCGATTGACGTTCGCTAGCACGATCGCCGGATTCGGCTGTTCGATCGCGGCTGCGAAGATAGATTGCCGGATGCGGCTGGCCGTGACGGCCGCGTTGAGCCCGTGACCCGTGACATCGCCGATCGAGACGACGAGCTGGCCCGTGGGCAATTCAAAGGCGTCGTACCAGTCGCCGCCGATCAGCGCTTCGCGTTCGGCGGTGAGATAGAGCGCGTCGAAATGAAGGTCCGGCCTAACAGGCAGCCGGCCAGGCAGCAGCGCTGTCTGCAACGTCTCGGCGGCTTTTTCCGTCTGCTGCAATGCGCGCTTCTGATCGTCGATATCGGTGCACGTGCCATACCAACGCGCAACCGCGCCGAACTCATCGCGCGATGGTTGCGCGCGAACCAAATACCAGCGATATGAGCCGCTGCTGTGACGGATGCGCGCTTCCATCTCAAACGGCTCGCCGGTCGCGATCGACCGCGGCCAATCTTTCATGACGCGCGGCAAGTCCTGCGGGTGCACGACCCCCTGCCAACCCCAGCCGGCCGATTCTTTGAGCGATTGGCCGGTGTGATCGTAGTAGCGCTGGTTGTACCAGTCGAACCAGCCCGTGGGGTCGGCCGTCCAGACCATCTGCGGCACGATTTCCGCAAGGACGTGGAAGCGGCGCTCGGCGGCCTTGAGATGGGTAGTGGCGAGCCGACGCTCTGCCGTGACCGCGCCGAGCGCAAGGCCGGTCACGACCATCACAGCCATGAATGTCACGAGGATGGATACGCGGTGGTCGAGCGTTCCAACCGCGAACGGGCCCAATTCGTGCACGGTTCCCCAGATCGCGATCGCGGAGATGACGACCGCCGAGAGTGAGGTCACGCGCTGGCTGAAACGCAATCC
>Ga0210384_10000266_pt1 | contig 82694 bp, 70 predicted proteins | sample IncBWH2MmetaG_FD_160574 | JGI IMG/M metagenome (GOLD analysis project Ga0210384, IMG submission 160574) | Forest soil microbial communities from Barre Woods Harvard Forest LTER site, Petersham, Massachusetts, United States - Inc-BW-H-2-M | ecosystem: Environmental > Terrestrial > Soil >... | reverse complement strand
TGGAAGCCTGCAGTCCTGCCACTCAGCCCTTGCAGACAACCCAACAAATAGCGGTTCTTCACGCGTGGCCGCTAAGGAGTCAAATGCCACAAAACGTGAAAGTTTTCAGACTTAATCTTTTTGACTGATGGGCTGGCTATGACCTTGCTTCAGTCAAATCAGCCTATCTAATCGAATCACGGGTTGCCAAGGAAGAAGCGTTTGATGAAGAAGAACTTCCACAGGATGCCATGAATACGCTGCGCATCTACGCAAACCCGTATGCGAAAGAATCGACCACCTTTGAAGAAGAACTTACCCGTATGGTGGATGAAGGCCAAGCGTTCCCTTGCTACTTCGCTGGCCGGTACACCTTCGGTAGCGCATGCAGCCACTCAGATGCAAAGTCGGAGGCTTGAACATGAGCACATTCTATGCGAGTTCCACGTTCGAGGTTGGGGAAGATACGCCTGAGACGCGCCTTTGGCGGGTGGTGATTGCGAGAACTATTCAGGAATGGATTTCGGGACCGCTTCGCCGCCAGCGTGAAGCCGAACAGTATCTGTTCGACGATAACAGGGATTTCCCCCTGGTTTGCCTGTCTGCCGGGATGGACAGCTCACGATTACGGACACGGCTGGCCCGTTTGCGTGGCCACGCGATACCCGACCATCTGCCGGCTGCGGCGTAGATCCTTACCAATCAGCTTTGCGGACGCGTGGCCCAGCCTTTGAGGAGGTTTTGACTTTCCGGGCTGGTGTTAGGCTGGTGCTATTCGAAGCAACAATAAGGGCGCTCATTCGCTCGACTGCAGCGAGCGTGTCTTCCCGAGCAGGGATAGAAGGGCGCTCAGCCAATATGGATGAACCCAAAAGAGTGTGAAGTAGATTGCCGAAAAAAGAAACGAAGAGATCGTAATATCAGCCCTGCTTGTTTTTGAGTGGCCCGGCAGAGTAACCGATTGAACCTTCGACCTTTTAAGGTAAAGATTGCGGGTTCGATTTCTGTCTGAATACCAAGTCCGGTTTTAGAATTGGCAATCGGCTCTATGCTTCTTTCAAAGCCAAAACAGGGGTTTGATTCAAGACAAACTCATTGACCTTCGCTCCGTTTTCCCTGCGAGCCATCTCCACAAAGTTCAGAAACCTGCGCGCCAATTCACGAATGCGGCGTGACTGACCAAGAGCGATCGCTTCCGCGGGAATTAACGCCTCGCCGATGCCAAGAGCGGCCGCTCCGGCCAATATATATCCGGCCGCAGTCTGTTGGTTTACTCCGCCGGCCGCAATGAGTGGTACTTGAGGCAGACAAGACTTCAGGGCCCTGAGATAATTCTCGCCCCCGACCGCAGCGCATGGGACCACTTTCACAAAATCCGAACCGGCACGCCAGGCGGTGATTACTTCAGTTGGCGTCAATGCCCCGGGAAATACGACGGTATCTTTCATCGTGGAGTATTCCACGATTTCCGGAATGAGGCCGTCCGTTGTCAGGAACTTTGCACCCGCATCCACGCACCGACGCGCTGTTTCCGCATCCAGAACGCTTCCCGCGCCGACTATCATTTCCGGCGCGCTCTTTGCGAGGTCAGAAATCACTTGAGCGGCCCTGGGTACGGTCATGGCGATTTCCACGATCGGAATTCCGCCTTGAAAAACATTTTCTGCGGCGAAGCGGGCATCCTCCGCGGACGGAACGCGAACGGAAGGGATGATGCCAATTGCTTGGATTTGGGCACAAATATCATTACGGTTCATTGATCTCTCTCCGCACTCGCCAGCTTGCGCCGGGGTCCTTGGATTGTGACGAGTGCGGGAATAGGATACACCTTCGTCTGGCCAATGGATTTATTTATTGTTTATGTCCGTAACATTCGGAAATCCAATCCTGGTCTCATCCTCCCAGCTCTGCGGATCGCGAGAATGGCTGAAAATAAAAGGTTTACAGGCGGACATTTCCAGGTGGATCTTCAGCACGAGAGTGGTGACACTCAATTTCTTCGCTGTTCACGCCACGATAAATGGAATGATGAGAATTTCTTTACGACTTGTTGACTCTGCCCTAATCTAGACTTGGGCATGGCAAGCAAGACCCGGGCTCTTACCATTGAAACAAATTAAGCTCGTCTCGTATAGGCTGCCAGGTGAGCCTTGCCGCTTTTCACGAAGTCCAAGAACCTGCGTGCCAGTTCCCCAATGCGAGCAGCCTGCCGATGCTGGATTGCCTCTCGTGGGATCAATTCACGGCCCACGCCGAGTGCGATAGCCCCAGCGAGGACCAATTTGGAGGCGCTCAGCTGATCCACGCCACCTGAGGCAATCAGCGGAATGTCGGGAAACATGGCATGCAGGGATGCGATATAGGTTGGACCGCCAAGCTGGGCGCAGGGTACGACCTTGACGAAATCGGCATTCGTCTCCCAAGCGCTGATGACCTCCGTAGGCGTCAGCGTCCCTGGAATCACGACCACGTTCCGCTTCGCCCCGAACTCGATTACGGTGGGATGAAATCCGTCGCTGGTCAGGAATTGCGCACCCGCATCCAGGCTTTGAAGTGCGGCATCAGGTCTCGTCACACTGCCCGCCCCCACAACAATACCGGGAATGCTCTTCACCAATTGGGAGATGACCGTCGTGGCTTGTGGCACGGTGAGCGCGATTTCCACAACGGGAATCCCACCTTGAAAAACTGCCTCAGCCGCAAAGAGGGCATTCTCCTTCGACCGTTCGCGAACCGCAGCAATAACTCCGGTATCCTCGATCCAGGCGCGAACATCTTGTTTAGTCATCTACCTCGCTCCTCGGTGCTGCTGTCGCGAGAGTCAATTCGCCGAACTTTATTGACTCGATCCTTGTTTGGCCGGACCAAATTCTTGTCAAGGGATGGCTGCATTTCGAATCACGGCAAATTCCTGGCGCCAACGGCTTCACGAAGTTGCTCGAGTGCCAGCAGGTAAGAAGCGAGCGTTTGGCGGTAGCCGAGTTCTTCGGCGCGATAGCTGCGCTCCGCGTCCAGGAAATCGATGAGGGCGATGCCGCCCCGATGGTAGGCGTAATCGGCGATGTCCCGGGACTTCTTTGCGACGTCCCGATACTTACCCATGTACAACATCACCAATCTATCATTAGATTTCACGCCCTCGTAGGCGTCCTTCACGTCGGTCAATACCTGTCCATTGGTGAAGGCCTGCTGTTCCTGCATTTGCGTGATGACGGAGCGGGTCCGCGCGATTTCGCCCTGATTGCGGTTAAAAATGGCGAGCGGGATGCTGGCGTAAACCGTGGCGGCATTGATGCCGTTGACGTGGGAGTAGTTTCCCTGAACGGTCAGATCCTGTTTTGCATCGGCTTTGGCCAGCGCGTATCCGCTATTCGCAGCGGTCACGCCTTGTACCGCTGCGCGGAGGTCCGGCCGATTTTGGATGGCCTTCATTTGCAAGTCTTCGAGATTCGCTTTTAACGGCAAGTAATCGAACGCTTCCGCCACGTCGTAATCGGCGGACACGGATTCGTAACCGAGCAGTTGCCGCAGGTCGGACAGTCCCTGCTGGCGAGCGAGTTGCGCCTGCTCCAAATCGGCCTCGAATTGCAGGAGCTGCAGCTCGATCTTGAGGTAGTCGTCCTCGCTGATGCCGCCGGCTTTGAATTGGAATTCGCCGATATCCACGGTCTGCTGAAAGCTTTTCAAGTCCTGCTGCGCGAGATCCATAATGGATTCTTCCAATTGCACATTGGTAAACAGAGTGGCCACTTGATAGGTCAGGCCGCGCTCATTGTCCGCGACCAGCGAACGCGTCTGGGCCGTTATATCTTTCGCGGCCTGATAGCGGGCCTGACGCTTGTGGCCGCGTTCAATCAAGTAGCTGAGGCCGATATCACCTTCGGTATTGTTCTTCAGGTAATCCGATGTGGTCACACCGGTGTACAGGCCGGGATTTTGCTTTTCCGGCGACCACAGCGGCAAATATTCCCAGTCGGTGAAAAGAACTGGATTCGGGCGCAAATTGGCCGTTATTTCCATCGCCAAGCTCTGGTCGATCGCCGTTCGGGCGGCGATCATATTGTGATTGTGCTGGAGCGCCATTTGAATGGCTTCGTCCAAAGTGATCCTCACGGGGCCGCTTGCGGCCTGGCCGAATGCCGGGGGTGTGCTGAGGATGAAACTGAACACAGCGCAAACGGCCAGGCTGACGTAGACCTTCCAAATGTTTCGTGTCGTTCGATTAGACTTCAAAGTTCGCCTCCGGTTCCGGCAGCGTGTCGCCGTCCCGAGCCACCCAGACATAGAGAGTTGGCAGCAAGAATATGCTCAACAAAAGCGCGCCCACGAGTCCTCCTACAATGACTATCGCGAAGGGCCGCTGTGAATCCGAGCCAATAGCATGGGACATAGCGGCGGGTAAAAGGCCAAACGTCGCCACCAGCATTGTCATCATGATGGGACGGAGACGCAACACAGCGCCCTCGACCGCGGCATCCTTGACTGTGTAGCCCCGGGCCCGGAGTTGGTTGATGTATTCGAGCATGATCACGCCCGTTTGAACGGATACGCCGAACAGGGCCAAGAAACCTACTCCCGAGGAAACACTGAAGTGGGTGCCTGTAAACAATAGCGCGACCAGTCCGCCAAAGGGAGCCATCACAACAACACAAAGAATGAGCAAACCCCACTTGGGCGACCGAAACATGGTGTAAAGGATAATAAATATGACAAGGATGGTAATAGGAACTATGACCGCAAGACGCGCCGAAGCCCTCTGCTCGCTTTCGTATTCTCCTGCCCAGTCGATGTGATAACCAATCGGCAGCTTCACTTTGTCACTGATCTGCTTCATGGCATCTCCTACCGTGCTTCCCAAGTCCCTGCCTCGGACGCTGAATCTTACGGCCACGTAACGGCTGTTCCCCTCGCGGTAGATGTCATACGCGCCGTCCTTGACCTCGACTTTGGTTAACTGCGCCAGTGAAACGCGTTCTCCCGAAGGCGAGAGCAGCCGAACCTTAGCGATGGCCTCCGGAGTATTGCGGAAAGGCTCCTGGTAGCGAACCACCACATCGTAACGTGCTTCTCCTTGAAGCACCTGGCTGACTGCATTTCCACCCACTGCCGTCTGGATGGCATCTTGTATGTCAGAGACATTGATTCCAAAGCGGGCTGCCGCCTTGCGGTCAATAGTGAAATCGAGATTGGGCTGGCCTGTATCGCGTTGGATTCCGAGGTCCTCAATCCCGGGGATATGTTGCATTACGGACACCATTTCATCGCCCTTCTGCTCGAGAACGTACAGGTCTGGGCCAAAAATTTTGACCGCCGATCCGCCTTTAGTGCCGCTGATCGTTTCATTCACGTTGTCTTCAATGGGCTGCGAGAAATTCCAGAAGGCTCCGGGCATGATCGCGAGCGCCCGATTCATGGCGGCGATCAGCTCATCTTTGTCTTGATGGAAGACGAGCCTCCATTGCTCCTTGGGCTTCAGGTCCACGAAGAACTCGGTGTTGCCAAATCCGCCGGTGTCAGTCCCGTCGTCGGGGCGACCCGATTGCGACACGACAGTAGTCACTTCGGGGAATGACGAAAAAATAATCCGCGCCTGGTCCGCAAAGCGGGACCCTTCCGTAAGACTTGTGCTGGAGGCCAGGGTGCCGCGCGCCCAGATGGCTCCCTCGTCCAAATGAGGCAAGAACTCCGAACCGATGATCCCGCTGAGGGCGAGAAACAGTGTCACTCCTAAGACGGCCAAACCAACGCCGAACGTAACCATGTGATGTTCGATCGCCCACCGAACCGCGACGCGATATCGTTGCGTAAGGGATACCATGACCGGGTTGTGCCATTCTTTGACTCCGTGACGGAAAAATAAGGCGGACAGCACTGGCGCGATCAGGATTGAAAACGTCATGGCGCCTAGCAACGCAAAGGCCACGGTCAAGGCCATCGGCCGGAAGAGGCGGCCTTCCACTCGCTGCAACGTGAAGATCGGCATGTAAGCCGTAATGATGATCGCGATGGCGTAGAAAACGGGTCGCTGCACTTCGTGGCAGGCCTCACGGATCATCACCGCTACAGGTTTCACAATCTGAGTGGTTCGCCGCTCAGGTGTGCCGCCCTCGGATTCAGGGCCAGGAGAGCCGTTCTGTCTATGGCTTAAATGTCTCATGATATTTTCAACCATGACCACCGCCCCGTCCACGACCATTCCGAAATCAAGCGCGCCGAGCGAGAGAAGGTTGGCGGGAATCTTGCTCAGATCAAGCCAAATGGAAGCGAAGAGCAAGGAGAAGGGAATCGTTAGCGCAACGATTAAGGCCGCGCGAACATTGCCAAGGAAAAGAAACAGGATTATCGTTACCAGAATCATGCCTTCGGCAAGGTTGTGTTCCACCGTGTGCAGGGTGTAGTGAAGCAAGTCAGCACGATCCAGCATTGGAACGATCTTAACGCCCGGAGGCAAGATCAATTCGTTCAGCTCTTTCACTTTTGCGTGAATCGCGTCCAACGTCGGCCCGGCATCCGCCCCCTTGCGCAGCAGCACAACGCCCTGGATGACATCAGGCTCGTCAATCATCTTGCCGTTCTCCAAATGATTGGCGCGCGCCATGTGTCCCAATCGAATCTTGGGACCTTGCTGTACAACGGCTATGTCCTTGACCCGAAGGGCCGTCCCGGATTTCGTCGTCAGGACCGTTTGTTCGATGTCTTGAGTATTTTTGAATAGCCCGATCGCGCGGACATTCATTTGCTGCAAGCCCGTCTCCACGAAACTGCCGCCGGCATTGATGTTATTGTTGGCTAGCTGCTGCTCGACCTGGCCGATGCTCAGCCCGTAGGAGACCAGTTTGTTGGGGTCCACACGGACTTGATATTCCCGCACCGTGCCGCCGAAATCGGAAACGTCCACAACATTAGGAACGGACTTGAATTCCTTTTCCAGAGTCCAATCCTCGATAGACCTTAGCTCCGTCAGATCATATTTCGGATTGGTGCTTCTCAGCGTGTACCAATAGATTTGGCCCACGGTGCTCCAGTCCGTGCCAAGTTGAGGCTGTAGACCTTGAGGCAGAGTGACCTGAGTGAGCCTCTCGAGAACCTTTTGCCGGTTCCAATCATTGTCCGATTGGTCGTCGAAGATCAGCAACACATAGGAAAGGCCGAATATGGATTCGGACCGGAGATGTGTGAGATGAGGAATCCCGTTCATCACGATTTCGACGGGAACCGTTACCTGCTGCTCGACTTCTTCCGCCGATCGGCCGGGCCATTGGGTAATGATCGTCGCATAGTTGTCCGCGATATCGGGATATGCCTCCACAGGCAGATTGTGAAAGGAAACCGCTCCCCAAGCAACCAATAGAACTACAAGGGCCACAACCACAAACCGATTGTTGAGCGCAAAATCTACGAGGGATCGAATCATTTTCTCTTCGTCTCCTGATTACCGCTGAGAGTCACCCCTCATTGATTTTCGAAAGTATTTTCGAGCACGAGTGCGTTGGTCACGACTTGCTGGCCGGGTTGCAATCCGGACAAGACCTCTTGCATCTGGTTGGGCAGCATGTCGCCACCGTGGACTTCCACTCGGCGGAATTTTCTATCCGGCGTGGGTTCGAATACCCAATCGCGGTCTTGGAAATGCATGATCGCGCTGGCCGGAACCTGGGCGCGAGTCTCCAGCTTCTGGCCGCGGAACGTGGCAGTGGCAAACATGCCAATGCGCATTGCTCCCGGATTCTTGACCTCGAGTCGGACCTTGCCCGTTCGTAGGTTGGGATCCAAAATCGCGCCGATGTTGCTGACCCGCCCAGCAATCTTCAAACTGGGGTAGGCATTTAGAGTGATGTCCGCGGGATCGCCAATATGCACAGTTGGGAGATCATTTTCGTAGACATCGCATAGCACCCAAACGGTCGATAAGTCAGAAATCGTGAACGGATTGACGCCGTAGGCTTGCACGACCGCGGCATTGGTGACTTCCTGGTCCGTGATGACTCCGGCCACAGGAGCCTTGATATCCACGATGAAGTTCGGATGGTCCGGATCGTTTCCGAGTAGCCGCAGGTGCTCGGTGGTGGTCTCCAGGGTGATCTTTGCGTCATCCTCGGTGGCTTGCGCGGCCTCGAGGTCTTGCTCCGCGATGGCGCCGTGCGCGTACAAGTCCACCGCTCGATTCAATTGCTTTCGCGCGAGAAGCTCGTCGTTGACGGCCTTGCGATAGGAGTCAAAGCCTCCCGAAACGTCGTCGCTGCGAATGCTCAAGAGCACCTGGTCCTTTTGCACTGTGTCACCCAGCCGCGCATGAATCTCCACGACTTTGCCGGAAGCCAGGGATATGACCGGAACGCTCCGCGCGATGTCCGGGGTTACCACCGCGGTCACGGACAACGCCGAGTACGCCTGGTGAGCTGTTGCTGCGGCGAGTGGATATTGCTCCGGACGGTCCACCGTGATAAGGGCGGCGTCCGGCCCTGGGACGACCGTAGCGGTCGGCGGAGCTTCTTGCGCCGCCACATTTCCTTGTTCCTTTCCGCAGCCGCCAAGTGCCAGCACGGACGCCATGGTGATGGCGAGGAGCCCGAACTCCAATTTTTTTGTTTTCATAAACATAAGATCTATCCTCCGCGTCAATCTTTCGGTTCATTTTCAGGAATCGGCGCACGAGTATTCTTGCTGGCGCGAAACCGCGCGCCCTCTTCACACACATACCTGGCGCACCAATTCATGTCGTGCGCTATATTGCTGTTACGAGGGGTGGGGCTCTTCCCGGACTCGATGCGCGGCTCAAACGATTCGGAACCGTTTGAGTGAAAGAGGAAAAAAGGCATTCCCGCAACTGCGGATCAAACGGCCTTCTACTATTTGGAAGGTGGGCTGTTTTGAAACCCGACGACGTCAAAAACGCGAACATCTGAGAATCGCGCCTTCGCGAGCCCAGATCCTCAGTCGACGAAAAGGAGCTCGGGTCTGCGCTCGCTACGGCGACCTCAAAATGTTCGTGGCCGTCATTGACGAGGACAGTGGGAAGCCACCGAACCAGCGCCGGTCTTAGGACGACGTCGTTGGGAATTTTATCTCCCGTCATGTCGTGCATCTCGACTTGAAGTCCACCGGGAGGAGCCCTCACTATGACGGACTGCTCGGCGCCGGAGGCGAGGTGCAATTGAACTACGTACTTGGTGTAACCTGCGGAGGCTTGCTCGATTACGGTAGCAGCATCGAGGCTGTGATCGCCCGCGTAGCCCATGAAATAATTTCTGACTTCGGAATGATTGTTCGAGACGAAATTTGCAGGTCCGCCGGTAGGGAAGAGACGGGCTCTTGTCCCTGTGCGATGCGAGCTGCGGCTTGAGACGGGAGCGCGATCCAGTGCGGCGGCGCATAGCGCCAATATCAAGAACAGGCCCGCAGCCCAAGCGGCGTCCCGGCCGCGCATGAATCCGGAGTTTGAACAAATCTTCATCGAATTTGCTGAGTGCGTTGAAAGCGCAGGTCACCGATTCCGGGTCGGCGCGACAGCGCGTTCACGAAGCAATTCGCCGCGCACATCATCCAACGCATTAGGTTGAGAGCTCCAACTAAAAGGACGAAATACATAGAATCCTTGATAGATCAGTCTTGATAAACACGTCGTAAGCGAATCGTAAAAACACCCATTGAATTTTTGTTTCGCGAGAATTCAAAATTCAACTGATCAACGAGATCCACCCTCAGGCTGATTTTCTTGTGCAAAATCCGCCTGTGCCGCCGACCGACGTGATTGCTCGACCATTTTCCATTTTCCTCCGCCTCCGAATGGCAGGCGTGAGTTGAGGCCGCCATGGCGGCCTCAACTCCCCGAGAACCTTCTGCAACAAAACCGCCTATCGAGTTCCCGAGTGCCGTAAGTTGGTTGCTGTTAGGCCCCACGTTGCATCGCAACATGTCGGTCCTCTGTAAGGCCACGGTGCGTTGCATTAGAACCTCGTCATGATCGCGAAGGTAGCTACGATCTGGCTTTTGCGAAGATCCGGCGCCCATGCATACCAGGGAATGCTCCCATTCCCTGCGTTTTGAGTTGCGCAAGCGTTATCGATAGCTCCTCCGCCGTTGGATCCTTTTCCGCCGTTGTCCACTCCGAAGCCCTGCCCTGACGGAGCAAAAAGGGAAACGTCGGAAATGGTGCCGTTGGTGCAGACATAGCTGGAGGGCGCCCCCGTATTGCCGAAGACATTATTCCCTTGAGGCGGCGTGATCCCTCCTCGGCCCGACCAATATGGGACATCCGAGTGGCGATAACCCATTTCCCAGCGGAAAGTAAGCCACTGGGAGGGCATGTAGTCGAACGTCGCAGTGGCGTCATACATGTGGGCTTTGTCGCCGGGATTCTCTGTAAAGTAGGGCGTACCGGAAATCGCGTCCGCACCGTTGATTGGTTGGAGAAGGGTCAGATAACGTCCCGGGTTGTTCATTTGGCCGCCGCCAAGGGTTATTCCGTAATGGTCATGCGCAAACTGGAAGCGCTGGTAGGCCATCCAGCCAAGGAACGCGGTCTTGATGCCCCCGTTCTTGTCGTTGAAACAGTTCTGGCCGCCGCCGTATTGGCAACCCAGGTCGCCCGTGACCGACATGGCCATCATGTCGAGGAATTTCTCCGGGTGGTTATATTCTCTGATCTCTACACTGTCATCCGTGTGGATACGTGACGTCCCGGGAGACCCGAGCACATCCGTGCCCATGCCATAGTTGTTGAACACAAACGAAAGCCACGGCGTCGGGCGCCACAGGATCTGGCCTCCGAGTCCAGGCTTACTATTGAATCTGGCGTAGGATTGCCAGCCATTGATGATCCACGGTTCGATCTTCAACTTGGCCGTGGGGAAATACTGTATGCGCAAGCCGTTGAAGAACCAGGGCGTGTTCGACGACACGTAGGAAGGTTGGTAGGTCCAGTTGTCAAAATTGTAGTAGCTGAACAGGCCGATGTACGACACGAAGATTCCCGCGTCGATATTCAGCCCATGACCCACGTTGTCGAAATGATATCCGCCCCATCCTTCCGAAATGTAGCGGTACATGTTGCGGAGGTCCCATTGGCCGCGCGAAGTGCTGCCGTCGTTGCGGGGCGTCGTGGTGGCAAACTCTCCAAACATGGTCAGAATCCTGCCGCGAATGTGGCCAATCCGAATGTCGCCGCCGAGGCTCAACTGTTCCAATTGCCATTCGTTGGATCGGAAGCTCTCGGTTGAACCGCCCATCGAGGCATCGCGCGGATGGTTGAAATCATCCATATAGTTAACGTCGGCCCTGAATTCAGGGGTGAAATATTTCGTAGACCACGGACTGTCATGTTGGCGGCCGTTGGCGTTCATCCAAGTCCAATCCGCGTAAGAAAACGGTTCCCAACCATCCGGATGTGACGGGATATCTGTGTCACCCTTGTAGTAAGTAGCCGTACCGGCCGCTGAAAGAAATTGCCCGGCCTCCAGCTTGGGAGTTGCCGGAGCCTGAGCTGCGTCTTGTGGCGCGGCAACTACTGTCGGCGTTTCCGCCGCAGGTCGTTCCGTCGCCACACGGCCCTTCAATTCCGACTCCAGCTCGTCGATCCGCTTTCGCATGGCCGTAAGTTCGTCGATAACCGCAGCGGGGATCGGTTGGCTGGCTGGGCTCTCGGCAGTCTTGGGTGAAACGCTCGTCGCCGCAGGGCTCGTTGCCTCTGCGGGTGGAACTGTCCCTTCCGCAGACGATTCGCCTGCCGGCTGAGGATCAGCTATGCGCAGGCTGGCCGGCTCTGCGCGATAGTCCCCGTTATAGGGTCTGTACCCACTCCCGGAGCTTCCGGCTGGTATGGACGCGCTACGAATTAATTTGAGTGAGATATCAGAATTAACGCTCTGTCCCGGAACTACGTCGACAGGCACAACCCCAGACGGTGCATACCCATCGATCTTGGCGTTCAATTGATAATGCCCCGGTTTCAGATTCTTGAACGTATAGCTGCCATCTTCGGCGCTGATGGTGGTGCGCTCCACATCCACATCCGCGTTGAGGATGACAACGTGTGCCCCAGCCATGGGTAAACCACTCGGGTACCGCGTGACCCCCTTGACCTCGCCAGGAGCGTGGTCCGCCGTCAAGACATGCTGTTCCGGTTTCGGTGTCCTATCATTGAATGTAGTTGGACCATGACCACTCACCGGGTCTTCCATTCCTGGAACCAATCCTGATTGCGCATGCAATGGTGCGGTGCACAAGAACAAGGCCAGCTGGACTACCCCCCCGGCCGATAATATGCCCCGCAAAATCGGTCTTCGTTTCATATACACCTTCCTCTTAAAGTAAACTGCTGGCCTGCAAGCTAGGGGAGCCCGCGTCAACGGCGCATAAAGGGATTGATTGAAACTTTGATTGCCAGACATAAACAAATTGATATCCGTCGAACAGTTTCCCTTCACACCGGTTTTCGCTGCGGCTCATTTTGTCTCGGCCCGCCTGCATTTCTTGAACGTTTCCGCCCTGCCCTAGTCTGGGTTCCCCTGTGATCAGAGCGGTTCGACGTCCTTTTCATCCTTGACGTTCATGCATCCAAATTAGTTTGCGGAAGGTAAGGAACGCATAAACGATCTGCGCTACTTTAATAAACGGAGATTAATATCGCCACGTAGGATTCCTATTTGATTCGCTGGTTTCAATTCGCGTTTTGCGAAGATCGAACCAAAAGGACAGGATTCGGACGAGGGCGATCCGAATTCTCGAACTCTTCTGGATTTCGCCAGGATGCCGATCGCGATTGGTTCCTCAAATGATTTGTTCAAAGGAATTGAAGTTGAGGGGAGAAGAATTGCAGGAGGAGTAGCACTGCGAATGAGAAGCGGGGGTGATCCCGAATCGCCGGTTATTCTTGGAGGGCCGGCCTTGGGCGTTTCGGCCGCGCGTTCTCTTCTTGGAGAACGCCCCGGCTGAAACGCTCTGGCAGTTTTCTCATAACCTTCAGTTCTTAGCAGGAGCGATGGAGGTCGCTTGTAAAGTCCCCATCAACGCATACGTAGTCGATGGCTCCTCCGGGCTAACATGCCCGGCAACCGCCACCGTCTGACCCGACAACTTGGCGAGCAGGTTGGTATCTCCCGTCAAGCGGAAGATCTGTTTTCCGGCGACAAGTGTATAAACGCCGCCCTGGAAGTTAACACAGTATTGGATGGTCTGGGCGATGCTCATGCCTTTACGCGCAGTAATCGAACCAATACCGTATCTCGAACAGCTTACTTTCCCTGTGATGCTGACGGCATTCGCTTCAACTTTCGCGGAGGACTGGGCCGCCTTTGCCGTCAAGGGCGCAAGCAGCACGACAAGAACAGCGAAAAGCCCTGCGTAAATCGCTAATTTTTTCATCGTGGCTCCTTTGTAGTTCTTGCTTACCTAACATTCCGATGAACAGACCCGCGTGGGTGATTTCGACCGCGCCGCTCTGACTTCAGGAGTTGACCTATCATTTCGGCGAAGTTCAAAACTCCTGTCGCGGATGCGTTCATCGTTCACGTAAACAAATGTAAACAACCATAAGTCAACGATGCATAAACAAACCGTACGAATCGGGTAAACGGGCAAAGTAAAGGAGGCGCAATGGATAGAAACTACTCGGGGGTTTGGAGGCGGTACCCTACAAATGGTTCTGTTAACAAGAATTTAGGCTCTCGCGGGGAAGCCTCAATCTTCTTCCTCAACCGATTAATGAAGACACGCAAGTATTTTCTTTCGTCCACATGCTCCGCGCCCCAAACTTCCCGGAGCAGTTCCCGGTGAGGGATCGTCCTATTGCGGTGAGTAGCAAGATAGAGGAGGAGGTCAAATTCTTTTGATGTCAGCCGAACCTGTCTTCCGGCCACAATGACGCGGCGCGACTCAAAATTGATTTCGACGTCATCCAATTTCAGAACGGTTACTCCGGAGAATCCAGTAGATGGGGTCCTCCTCATTACTGCCCGAATCCGGGCAAGCAGCTCTCCCATGGCAAAGGGCTTCGTCAGATAGTCGCAGGCTCCGGCATCCAGTGCCTCGATCTTATCCTCACTAGCGTCGCGGACGGTAAGCATGATGATGGGCGAAGGGGACGACGTATGGATCTCCCGGCAAATCTCTATGCCCGTTTTCCCGGGCAGGTTAATGTCGAGTAGTATCAAATCGTATTTCTCGGTACGAGCGAACTCCAGAGCTTGTTCGCCTGATCCGGCCTCATCGATGACGAAACCCTTTGCCTCGAGCGTGGTCCGCATGACGCGGCGAATCTGGGGGTCGTCATCAACCACTAATACGCGCCCTTCCTGTTTGTTCATTCCCATTCTCGGATTGAACCGCGTGGATATGGGCGACGAAGCCAACTGTCCTCCGCCTCTGTTCGCCAACTTATTTTTGTGTCAGCTCGCAGAGGCAATTCTATTTTTCCCTGCTTTGTGAAACTACAGTGTCCCCAAAAACGATGTAGGCCGTGCACTTGCACACAAACTGCAGGAAGTCCAAACCACAGGCGCCCTTTCTGCCCGAAATTACACAACTAGGCTAGAACGCAAGCCATCAACAGGACATAAACAAACTGTACGGGCGAAGTAAACGGCGGTATATGCAATCAAAAGAAATTTTTAATGCAACCCAAATAGGTTGACCCGTTGCTGATCAAACTATAATAGGCAACGTCCATTGTCTGCTGCTGTTTAAGTACATATGACGGCAGAAATCGAAATTTGGGTCCCTCGATCGAAATGGAGAATCACGAGCACAATGGCTGCCGGCCCAGGAAGCGAAGATTCGTTCACTGGCAATCCCAAGCGAAGCGAGGAATCCCCGTTAAAGAGTTACAGAGATTCCTCTGTGCTTCGCTTCTCGGCAATCCATGGCATTCCTTGATAAAGTCTCCGGGGCCAAGGAAACAAGGCATAAACAAATTGTCTAGATCCCGTAAATCAAATTGACGATTTGCACTCAAGGTCCTAATTTGTTCTGAATGCAAGGCTCCACGCGAGAATAAAAACGTGCAGAGAAAATTAACTTCCGAGGTTGGCCGCTACGTAGCGGGCATCGCGGTTATCACCCTCATTACATTGTTCTACCGTCGTGAATTCTTACCATTCAAGGAAACGACGATTGTCTTGACCTACCTGCTTGCAATTCTCATCGCTTCCGCAATTTGGGGCCTTGGAGTTTCCATCTTTATGTCCGTGGCCGCCACGATGTGCGTCGATTACTTCTTTTTGCCGCCTGTCGGTACGCTCAACATCAACGATCCACAAGATTGGGTGGCTCTTGTTTCGTTTCTCATTACAGCAGTGATAGGCAGTGATCTCTCCGCTCGCGCGCGACGCCAGGCACGAGAGGCAACTCGACAGCGCAATGAAATCGATCGGCTGTATGGGTTCAGTCAGCTTTTACTCAGCGCGAGGAACCCTCTGGAGTTGTTCAACAAAATCCCAATGCAAATCGTCGAATTATTTCATGTACGTTCCGCGGCGCTCCGTCTTGCTGGACAGCAAACGATAGTTCGATCAGGGTCTGCCTCAATGGAACTCGATGAAGCCCGGATGAACGCGGTTCTGGCCGGCGGGAAATGTGAAGCAGACCTCGAACATGGAATTTGGTTTAGGCCAGTACGACTCGGCGAAGAAATCATAGCCAGCTTTGCCATTTCCGGGTCGATGTTATCGGACCAAACTATGGATGCGATCGCCACACTGATTGCGGCAGCGATTGACCGGGCGCAAGCAATTGAGCTCCTGGGAAAAAACGAAGCAGCGCGGGAGAGCGAACGGCTCAAGTCAGTCCTTCTGGACGCAATTGCGCATGACTTCAAGACACCACTAACGTCGATCAAGGCGGCGGCCACCAGCCTCCTGGAGGACTTGAGATTCAACAAGCGTCAACGCGGAGAATTACTTATTGTCATCGATGAGGAGTGCGACCGGATCAATCGAGTGATTTGCCAGGCGATCGAGATGGCTCAGCTGGAAGCCGGTGAGGTCAAGCTTCAACCCGCGCCGCTCTTCGTGAGCGAGTTGATTACCGCGGCGATTAACGACTGCGAAAGCGTCCAAAAGGGGCGTCCAATCCGGACGGAATTGCCGCAAAAGGACGCGAGGGTGCATTGCGATTTGTTCTGGACGAGAAAGGTGTTGGGACATTTGATCCGCAATGCGGATCTGTATTCTTCGCCGGGGGAGCCGATTACGATTTCCACGGAAGAAAAAGACGGCGCGGTTCTATTTCATGTCACGGACATAGGGCCAGGTATCGAGAAATTGGAGATTGGCCAGATCTTCGACAAGTTTTACCGCGGCAAACACCAACGGCACCGAGTCCCCGGAACAGGGATGGGCCTGGCAGTCGCAAGGGCGATTGTCGAAGCCCATGGTGGAACAATCGAAGTCGCCAGCGAAGTGGGGCGTGGTTCGGTCTTTACATTCAGCTTGCCAAGCGAGACTGTCGCGAAGGGCGTATAGCGAAGATGTTGCTGATTCCCGCTGATTTTGCGGGACTCCTATTGATTTGCGCCGGTGCACCGCTACTTCGCCAATTCCAAACGGTACCCAACCCAAGGTTCTGTAAGCAAATACTTTGGGGAGCTCGGCGATGGTTCAATTTTTTTCCGCAGACGGTTCACGAACACGCGCAGATATTCCTGTTCACCACCGTAGTCGGGACCCCACACTGCTTGCAGGAGTTCCCGATGCGTAATTGTCTTGTTCGGATGTGCGGCAAGATAATAGATCAGATCGAATTCCTTTGTTGTCAGCCGAATCTGCTGGTCTCCAGCGATGATCCTCCGCGCATCAAAATCGATTTCGACCTCGCCCAATTTGAGTAACTTATCTCCCGTTCCAGTGGGGAAGCTCGTCCGCCTAAGAACGGCGCGGATCCGCGCCAGTAATTCGGACATGCTGAATGGCTTCGTCAAATAGCCATCGGCGCCAGCGTCGAGCGCTTGAACTTTGTCTCTTTCCGCGCCGCGCACCGTAAGCATGATAATGGGGAGGTCGGACCCGAGCCGAATCTCACGGCACGTTTGTATGCCGGAAATGCCGGGCATATTTACATCCAGCAATACCAAATCGTACTTTTCGGAGCGGACGAGTTCCAGAGCCTCATCTCCCGAACGAGCGTCTGAAACTTCGTAGCCCTGTGCCACAAGTGTCGTGCGCATGACGCGCCGAATCTGCGGTTCGTCGTCCACCACCAAGATATGTTCTATGCTCATTTCACACGTCTGTTCCAGGGACGGCTGAGGTGTCCGTCAACATATAAACAGTAATCCTAACCAGATAAATGAAGCGTAAACAATTCACAGGCAATGTCTAAAGACCTCTATTTAAATAACGCGACTCCGTACCCTGTCTGCCTATATTTCCAGCCTATAACGAGTCGATATCGCGCTGCAGACATACTAAAATGGAACACCTATCGCTCATTTCTCGCCCCAACGTTGCGAAGATATTCAAACGGCGTGGGTTATGCAATTGTGCGATTGGCAAGGTGGGGGCTTTATTCAACGGGGCTTCGAGATCACTCCGGTAGCGGAAGGCGCAGCCGCGGTCACCGCCGCCTATTCCCAATTCCAATGCAACGAGCGCAGGGCTAAAGAAGCGTCGGCGCTACTGCGCACGTGCATTTGTTACGACGGCGGTCCTGACTCTTCCGGCTTCGCCGCGGGCGCCATCATGCCTTGCGCGGCAACGAGATCGCGCGCCGGGCCGCGCATGGAGGGCCACTTACGCGCAAAGGCGAGCCCGCCCAGGCAACTGGCCAGTCCGCCGACCGCCACCGTTACCGGCGCGCCAATGTGGTCCGCTAGCGCGCCGGCGAGAAGCGAGCCCAGCGGCGACATGCCCAGAAACATCATCGAATAAATCGACATCACTCGCCCGCGAAGCTGGTCCGGCACCATCGCCTGAATCAGCGTGTTGGTGGCGGTAAATTGCATCATCATCGTGAATCCGGAAACGACCAGAATCGCAAACGAGAGCCAATACCAGTGGGACGCGCTGAACAGGACCAGCGAAGCGCCCAGCCCCGTCGCCGAATACGCCACGATTTTCCCCAGCCCGCGCAATTCCTGACGCATCGCCAGCGCCAGGGCGCCGAACATCGCTCCCACTCCCACAGCGCCCATCAACGTGCCGTAGGCATTCACTCCGCCGTGCAGAATCCTATCGGCGAAGATCGGCATCAGTACGGTGTAAGACAGCGCCATGAAGCTTACGATGGCCACCAGCACCAGCAGGGCGCGAATCGGTTTCGTATACCGCACGAATCGGAATCCTTCGCGCAATTTTTCAAGGGGCGCGGCGCCGTCGTGCACCTGCGTCGTCTTTTTAATGCGCATCATGAAGAGGCCCGCGATCACGGCGAAATAGCTTACGCCGTTGAGCAGAAAGCACCAGCCCTCGCCGACAAGCGCCACCACGATGCCGGCAATCGCAGGTCCCGCCACGCGCGCGCCGTTGAACATCGAGGAGTTCAGCGCGATCGCGTTCAGCAAATCCTCGCGCCCCACCATCTCGATCAGGAACGATTGCCGCGCCGGCACGTCGAAAGCGTTTACGATGCCCAGCATCGTGGCCAGGACAATGATTTCCCAAACGCGAATGCGCCCGGTCATCGTCAGCGCCGCCAGAATGAACGCCAGCACCATCGAAGCGATTTGCGTGGCGATCACCACGCGCCGCCGCAGCCAGCGGTCGGCCGCGAGTCCCGCGAGCGGCGAGAGCAAAAAAATCGGAATCTGGCCCACAAATCCGAGCACGCCGAGAAGCACTGACGAACCCGTCAGCCGGTAAACGAGCCAGGCCTGCGCGACCGTCTGCATCCAGGTCCCGACCAGGGAAATAATCTGCCCGCCGAAAAATAGTTTGAAATTCCGATGCCTCAGCGCGCGGAACGCGCCCGCAGCCCGCCCTTTCCCGGCAGGGCCGGGCGCGGGAGTCGCTGCAGATGCGATATCAGCCGTAGTGGGAGCGGAGTCCGCCATGTCTCGTGAAGCCACTTGCTATTGTAGCGTACGCCTCTATCACCATGAAGCGCAGGATTGACTAGTTGCGAAAGATTTGATTCAGGGCGGGTTTTAGTTCCATAGGCAAGAATGCCTGTGCTACTCAACACTCTGGATGCAAACGGGAGTACCCCGTTCCCTGTGCAAGCGATTTGGTGTATATTGCTGTTCAGCCGGACAGTCAACAGGCACTTTCAGGAGTCATTCGTTTCGCTTTTTCACGCCGTATCAGCAATGTTTGAAGTGGTCGGAATGAATGTGCAGCTTGCTCGATTGCGATTTCTGCGCCAGAGAGGGAACAATGCGAACAAGATTTTTGATGCTGATTGCCATAGTTAATCTGGTTCTCGCCGTCTTTTATTCGGCGCCCAGGATCGTATCCGCCGCGGCCGACCCGGTGGGTCCGCCGGCGCTCGTGGGGCAAGTGAGCTCGCAAGACGAAGGCCCGATGGAAGGCGTCGTGGTCAGCGCCAAGAAGGATGGATCGACGATCACGGTCAGCGTGATCAGCGATGACAAAGGGCATTTCAGTTTTCCGGCGAGCCGCCTCGATCCTGGCCACTACACGTTGAAGATTCGCGCTGTCGGCTACAACCTCGAAGCCCCCGCAACGGTGGATCTCGCCGCGCAGAAACCGGCGACAAGCGACCTCAAGCTCGTCAAGGCCAAGAACATGGTCCCTCAACTAACGAACGCCGAGTGGCTGATGAGCATGCCCGGCACGGATGAACAGAAAGTCTTCCTGATGAACTGCGTCAGTTGCCACACGCTGCAGCGCATCGTCCAGTCCACGCATGATGCGGACGAATTCACACAGGTGATCACGCGCATGATGGGCTACGCTCAGGTGAGCCAGCCGATCAAGCCCCAGCGGCGCGTCGAGCAGAATCGCGGCGGCGATCCGGAACAGTATCGCAAAAACGCCGAATTTCTTTCGACGGTCAACCTGAGTTCGGTCTCGCAGTGGGAGTACCACTTCAAGACGCTCCCGCGCCCCACGGGCAAGGCCACGCACGTGATCATCACCGAATACGATCTCCCGCGCCCCACGATCGAGCCTCATGACGTGATCGTCGACGAACACGGTATGGTCTGGTACACCGATTTCGGCGAAATGTTCATCGGTAAACTCGATCCCAAGACCGGCGCGCTCAAGGAATATCCGGTGCCGCAGCTCAAGGCCGGTTACCCGCAGGGCCTGCTCGACATTGAAGAAGACAAAGCCGGCGATATGTGGGCGGGCATGATGTACCAGGGCGCCCTCGCCAAGTTCGACCGCAAGACCGAGACGATCAAAACTTTCAGCCTGCCCGCGCAATGGAACGACGAGGCGGCTCAGCCCAACATGCTCGGCATGCGCTACGACGTGGACGGAAAAATCTGGACGGACAGCGCCGGCCACTACGACATTTTCCGCCTCGACGTCAAGACCGGCAACTACGAGCGCTTTGAACCGATGAAACAGTTGCCCGACAGCCGCCGCGGCACGATCTACGGGATCGATTCCGACTCGCACAACAACTTGTACTTTACGGACTTCGCGACCGACTACATTGGCCGCATCGACTCCAAGACTGGAAAAGTGGATTGGTTCCAGACACCCACTCCGAATTCCCGCCCGCGCCGCATCCGCACGGACGCCCAGGACCGCGCCTTCTTCGGCGAATATCAGGCCAACAAGATTGGCATGCTCGATCCCGAGACCAAGAAAATTACGGAATGGCCTCTCTCGATTCCCTGGTCCGGCCCCTACTATGTGACTTGGGACAAGAGCGGAAACCTTTATACCGGCGGCATGACCACGGATCGCCTTGCGAAGATTGATCCCAAGACCGGTCAGGACACCGAATATCTCATGCCGTTCGATACCAACATGCGCCGCGTATTCGCCGACGATTCCACGACGCCCGCCACCATCTGGACGGGCAGCAACCACGGCGCCGCGATCGTCAAGATCGAGCCGCTCGATTAAGAGCATTTGATCGCAATTGAATTGAACTATTTCGGATGCCGCACCCTTTGAAATTTCTTAAAGGGTGCGGTTTCTTTTGTACTGACATCGAGTCACCGGGGATTGGAATTCAAAGCAGAAGCTCGACCCTTGAAAAGTCTCAAATGCGGAGCGCCCGGCCCCAACATAGGGCAAAAAACAGTGTATAATTCTTCTATGACCAAGAATGTGATCCACATTTCCGAGGCGGAGGCGGCGAGCGACTTTGCTTTGGTGATGACCCGTGTGCGGGAAGGCGCGGAAGTTATCATCGAACGAGATGCTAGGCCTGTTGCCGTCGTGCGTCCTGCCGAGGCGGTATGTGGCCGTCCAATTTCTGAATCCATTGCCCTGGCGGAAGCGCACGCGAAAGAACTGGGTTACGAACCCATGATGGACCCGGACTTCGCCGCCGACCTCGAAGAGATTATCAAGAGCCGCAAGCCTCGCAATATCTCAAAATGGGATTAGTCCTCGACTCCAGCGTACTCATCGCCGGAGAGCGCCGGAAGGACAGTGTGCGCGAAGTCCTCAAGAGAGTGCGGGCCGCGCACGGGGAAGTTGACTGCGCCCTCTCGGTTGTGACTATCGTCGAACTGACGCACGGCATCTTTCGGGCCAAGAGCGACGCAGACCGCGAGCGGCGGCGAGCCTTTAGCGAAGAACTTCGCCGCGACATGGCGGTCCAGCCTGTGACCGTCGAGATCGCAGAACTTGCTGGACGCATCGAGGGAGAGCAAGCAGCGCGCGGTGTCAGTATTTCGTTCGAGGACTTGCTGATTGGTGCGCCGGCGCTGCATCTTGGCTACGAAGTCGCGACTATGAACGTCCGCGACTTCCAGAAAATCCCCGGTCTTTCCGTAATCCAACTCTGAACGATTGCCCGCGGGTCCTCTTCGGTTCTCATAGGGTGCGCAGGGCTTCTTAATGATTTAGAATTTGCTTTGAATTGAGATTCGGATCGGAAAAATCCCCACCCTTGGACAGTACGCAAGGGTGGGGTACCCGGTTAGAATAGGTTTTCGTCCTCCTCGCATCTAAGGTCTGCTTGGCGAGGCAAGGAGCGTCTGTACTTTATTGTAGACCTTACGGTGATCGTGTATGCGATTTGAAGGTGCGCTCGGAAAGCTGAACCAATCATATTTCTTTCGAGAATTTACATTTTCGACGAACACATTCAGGCCCGACAAAAGAACTGAGCTAGAACTGGCCGATGCAGTCGTATGGCTTGATGATTTCCTTATCGTGGTTCAAGTCAAGGAAAGGTACGCCGCCTTTGGTGCTACATCCACTGATGAAGAGAATTGGTTCAACAGCGAGGTTTTAGGAAAGGCCGCAACCCAAATTGGAAATACGCTGCGATACCTCCACAGTTACGATTCTATTGAGGTTGCGAACAACCAAGGCCATGCGTTCAATCTTGCTGACGCCAAGGACAAGCGCACCCACAAGCTAATCATCTATCGTCCTAATGAAAAACTGCCGGAGATCTGCGCCTCACAAAAATTCCACGAGAATGCGACCGCAGGTGTTATTCACATCATACGCTCCGATGATTATCTTGGCGTTCTTCAAACTCTGATTACGCCCGCAGAGGTGGAGCAGTACTTGTCATTCCGCGAGGAACTAATCAAGAGATGGAGAAACGTGGTCTCTCAGGTGACAGAACAGGCCCTAGTGGGTCAATTCCTACGAAACGTTCTCGACCAACGGCCGTCGTCGCAATTCATCGAATGGCTTGCGGCGTTGCAGCAAAGGGCGGCCGATACTCAGAAATGGGACATCTCACGTATCATTCATCTGTTCGCAGAGCGGCGCAATACACCTCAAAAATCCCCGACCGATTATTACGGAATTCTCAAAGAGCTAGCCAAGTTGAATCGCACCGATATGGACGCTTTCAAGACAAGATTTTTTTACTCAATGAAAATGGCGGATGCCGATAACATCGTTCTGCCTAACAGATTCGTAGCTTCAACCGGATGTGGTTTTGTGTTTATCCCTCTACAGCGGGCGCGCATGGGGGACCGCCATCATGCCCTGGAGGCTTTTACGCAATTGAACAAATACGATTTGCAGCTCCAACGCTGCGTCGGGCTGACGTTTGTTTCGGAGGGGGACGAAACGTGGTGTGATGTCCAGTGGTGCCGGCTCGACTATCCGTGGAAGGAGAATGCAAAGTTTGCGGCAGCACTGAAGGAAAACTACCCATTCCGTCCTGTGAAAACGGCAGTAGTTGAACGCTATGGGCTTCTAACGCCAGAACGGAATGAATAAATTTCTCTGGAGGATATTTTCATGCTGGTGAGAGGGCACTGCTATTATTGCAAAACTACGACGACGCTTGAAGTGTTGCGCCAAGGACCGGGAAACGAAAACGAGGGCAGGTGTTGTTTCTGTGGGCATCCATTCTTCGGAGCCCTGGTACCGACGGACCCACAGGAAACCGTAGCACTCAGAAAAGTCATCAAAGTCTTCTAGAGGCGGCTGCTTTGCGGTGATAGAGCCGGGTGCGCCTGGCTCTGGAAGACTTTGAACTTTCGGGTGCCGCACCTTGCGGGAAAACTTCGGTCAGGCGCTCATTCGCTTTTTGAAATTCCCGTATATCCCGGCCCTCGCAGAATCACGCCGGGCCGCTCGCCGGTATGCTTTCCCTGGTCGATCACGACGCGGCCGTTGACCATGACGTAGTTGATCCCTGCAGGATATTGTTTCGGACTTGCGAACGTCGCAGCATCGCTGATTCGGCTGGGATCGAACACGACAACGTCGGCCCAGTATCCTTCGCGGAGCAGGCCGCGGTCCTTCAGACCGAGCCGCTGGGCTGGGAGCGAGGTCATACGGCGCACCCCATCCTCCAGCGTCAAAACCTTCTCGTCGCGCACATAGTGTCCCAGGATTCTTGGAAATGTTCCAAAGTTTCGGGGATGTGGATGGCCCGCGCCAAGCAATCCCTCCGTGCTGAGTGATGAGCCATCCGAGGCAATGTCCACCCAGGGCTCGCGCAGCGCGGTCTGCACATCCTTCTCGTTCATCATGAAGGGCAGGCATGTCACCTGGCCGTGCTCTTCCACCAGCAGGTCGAAAAACGCGTCGGCCGGGTCCTTCTCGCGGATGCGCCCGATTTCCTCGAGATTTTTGCCGGGGAGCGAGGCGTTTTTCTCCATGTGCGTCGCCCCGATGACGATCCCTCGCCACCCACCGGATTGCCGGACATAGTTTGAGTTCCAGTCGGGCAGCCCGTTTTCGATGTCATGTCTGATTCGCAGGCGGAGCTGCGGATCCAGCAAGCGCTCCATGGTCTTGTCGAGGCCGCCTTCGAGAGCCCACGGAGGCAAAAGCGGAAGTGTTGGATGGTTTGCCGCGATGTAAGGATATTGATTGGCATTGATGTCCACGCCGCGGGCGCGAGCGGAATTGATGAGCGCCACAAGCTCCGACATCCGTCCCCAGTTGTTGGAACCCGCCACCTTGATATGGAAAATTTCCACGGGGACATTCGCCTTCTCCCCAATCTCGATCGCTTCGCGGATGGAATCCAGCACGGTGTCTCCTTCGCCGCGCAGGTGCGTCCCGTAAATGCCGCCGTATTTCGCGACGACCTTGGCTTCTTCGATCAGCTCGTCGGTTTTCGCGTATCCGCATGTTGCCTCGAGCGCGTCCGCCAGACCTACGGCGCCTTGCTCCATGGACGACGCGACCAACCGGCGCATCTTTTCCATTTCATCCGCGGTCGGCGGCCGGTTCTCGAACCCAACCACGTCGTAACGCACCTGGCACGCCGATACGTAGGAAGCCACATTCACGGAGCTTCCGGTTTTCAGAAGCCGCTGGAAATATCCGTCGAGATTGCTCCACGTCAGGTCGATCCGAAGCGGCTTGAGCAGCTCTAGATTGGGCTCAATCCCCGGTCCCTCAATCGGTCCCGGCGAAGTGGCTTCGCCGAACACTTCCGTTGTGACACCCTGCCAAATCTTGCTCTGCGCGTTTCCGTCGTAGAGCAGCACATATTCGGAGTGCGTGTGCATGTCGATGAAGCCGGGTGTGACAACCTGGCCGGTTGCGTCGATCACGCGCGCGGCCGGCGCCCCGTCGAGACGCCCAATCCGGGCAATGTGCCCGGCGCGAATTCCGACATCGGCTTTGATCCAGGGATTTCCCGCCCCGTCGATGACGTGTCCGCCTCGAATGATGACGTCGTAGGTCTGCGCCGACACGCTTGAACATGTGCTAATCAGAATCGTGAAGAGAAGCCACCGAAGTTTTTGCATGGCGAACCTCCAAGCGCGCGGGGAAGGTTTCGTTCTGGTAATTCCGTGATCACGCATCCTGAATTCAGGGCACGTTCTTCTCTAGCCAGTCCATGAAGAACTTGGAAATTTCCGCGCTATTCTTTTCGGACATGAACTGGTGCCCGTTCCCGCGTATCCCCACATCTTCGAGCTTCACGAACATGGTCTTCACACCTGCTTGATTGAGCCACTTGGCCACGCAGTGGGCGTAAGGACGGTGATAACTCGCCTCACCGGACACATTGAGAACGGGAATGCCCTCCAGGTTGATGAGCTTATGCGCCGGCTCTTTCTGGACCCAGCAAGGGATAAGGTCCGGCCCTTCCGCTTTGTCCTCGCGGACGGTTTGCAGCTCGGAGGCGCTCTTAATCGGCGGATCGTAAGTGATCGGCATGTTGGTCAGGCCCCACACGCGGCCCGGCCCCGTCCCGCCTCTTTCGGCATTTTCGATGGGCGGCGCGACCGGCTCTGCCGCGATGATGCCCTTGACCAGCTTTGGCCGGGCATCGGCGGCCAGCCATCCGGATGGCCCCACGCCCGAGTGCAGCAGCAGGACAACCGGCTCGTGAATTAAATCCACGAGCGCCACAATGTCGTCCGCGGAAAGCTGTTCCATGTCCCTGCCCGTTGGAGCCTGCGAGTCGGTCTTGGCGAAGTAATCGAAAATCGGGTCGCCCATTTTTCCTTTGTTCGGCCCATCGCCCGGCCACTGCGTGTGCTTGGTAGCCTGCGGCCAACTGCTCTGCGGATTCGATGGCGTGCGCGCCCCCGACCAGACCTCCTCCATCAAAGGACCGGACCGCGGCGGAAGCAAGTCGCCGTCAACGCCCGGCACATATGCCGAACGCCCTCGCGCCGGAAGATCCATCATGTAAACCGTGTAACCCCGGTTGACAAAATCGTAGGCCCAGCCGGGCCGTCCGTCCGGCGTTTGCAGCAAGGCGACATTGGTTTCCCCGCCACCCGACTGCACGAACAGGATCGGATACTTGTAACGAATCTTTTTCGGCACCCACGTTTCCACGTACATGGCCCCGCGCATCACTTCCTGGCCCGGCTTGCCCACCCATTTCCCGCCCACGTAGAAATGCCCCTGGCGCGCGATATTGGCCGTAGAAAATGTCGGAACCGATGTGAGGGGAGGAACTACCGGAACATCCTTTGGCTTTTCTTGCGCGCCGCCGCGGATCGCAAGCACGAAAGCCAGGGCTGAAAGTATTCCGGCCGATTTGTTTACCATTCTCATTACGCCCTCCCCCAAATGGTTTTCCTAAAATTTCGAATTTGAAATTTCAGATTTGATTCGCGTTCGGAGCTATTAGAGCGCGCCTCGTTAAATTGTCAAGCATTCAAACGAAGAAGAAAAATCGTGACTGGGGACGGGTGATTGGTGACGGGTCATCGGTGACTGCTGCAAACCCGAGCAGGGTCGCACTGGCTTAGCGAAGGGACTTTAGGGTGCGGGTTTTCGTTCAGCGTGGAAGCGGCCGAGCAGCGCACGCCTGAAATTCCGACACCCGGGCCCCCGTCGATCAACCGCGTCGGCAAAATCGTTTCAGGAGTCGATCACAAGATCGAGGCCCGCAGCTTGGGCAAACGCACGGAAGTCACGATCTCGCGTGAGGAGGGAAATACCCCTGTCGAGGCAGCATTGCGCAATCAGAGCATCGCCGAGACGGGCCATGCGCCGCTTGGCCAGTACTCTTGCGCGCAATATTCCCGCCCTCTGCCAGAATCCGGATTCGATCTCGATCAGGGGTATTTCCAAGAGCGTTTTGGCAACGCCTGAGGGAATCTGCGGATCGCTGAGCAGTTCGGTGAGCACCACAGGCGCCATCACGACCTGCTGGTTTTCCAGCGCCTGGTCGAGCAGTTGCGCATCTTCGCCCTCGCCGCCTTCTAAATATGCAACCCAGGTGCTCGTATCGACAACGATCATCGGTCCGCTTTCAGTTCCGCTGCAGTCTTGCCAAAGCGAACCTTGCCTCGAAACTGGCGCAGACGAGCATAGGTCCGCGTTGCGGCAACGAGCTGCAGTCCTGTCCGGATGGTTTGCGTAATGCCGGCGCCACTCGCTCTTTGCGCCTTCTCGAGAAGTTCCGACGGCACTTCTACAGTGATCTTGCGCACTCTATCCACAATGCAAATTATACCATATCAAGGACCAGTATTGAGTATGGTGTTTCTGGCCCGAGCAAGCTGCGAGGCTATACCTCGACCACCGAAACGCGCGTGGACTTTAGGGGTTTGTGGATTTCCGGAATTTTGAATTTTTCGGTGCCGCACCCTTTGACTTTCAAGAGTGCGGGTTTTCATCCAGCGTGAATGCGCCCCAGCAGCGCGCTTCGATCTTTTCACTCATTCCGTAAAGACAATCCCGACCGCGGTGCGATCTTTATCCTCTTGCGCTTCGATGCGCACGACGTAGCCGCGCAGGCGCAGCGGGCTGTTGGAAGAGCCGTCAATGCCGGGATTGTCGAGCAGGACTTGCAGTTCGGATTGCAGCTTCGGGCTGTGGTCCAGGTAAATGAGCGCGCCGTGCAAAGTCAAATCGCTGATCACGGTTTCTTCTTCGAAGGCGCGGCCCGTCTCAGTCTGGCCGCTGACGCGCGCCCGGAAATGCGCGTCGCGCCGTAAGCCTTCGCGCGACTCTGGGATGACCACGTCGACATCGTCCTGGCTAAGCGTCATCACCATCCCCTCGGCCGCGGCCCACACATTCGCAAATCTGCCGCGCGCGTCGCGCAAAATGTAATCCACGGCTTTGTCGGCGGAATCCGGGTCATGGTGAAACAGCACCAGGTTTTTCACTCCCACATCCTCCGCGATTTTTACGCCTTCCAGCCAGGAGGAGTGGCCCCACCCCTTGCGCGTGGTGGCCAGCTGATCGGGAGTAAACTGCGCGTCGTTGATGAAGATATCCGCGCCCGCGGCAAGTTCCCGCAAACTTTTATCCAGTGTCGGATTGCCCGGCTCATTGTCCGTGGCATACACCACGGTTCCGGCGGAAGTTTCAAAACGAAAGCCGAGGCAGCCTTGCGGATGGTGCAGCCAGCGCGCCGTTACGCGCGCGCCCGGCAGGCTGATCTGGTCTCCGCCGCTCACCTCTGTAAATTCCCGTCTCGCGCACATGGCGTTGAGGTCCACTGGAAAATACGGATACGCCATCTGCGCCTCGAACACGCGCTTCAGGCTGCCCGCTCCCAGATACTCGGACCGGAAGCTGTAAAAATGGAAGCGGTTTTGTTCCGCGTACAAGGGGGAAAAAAACGGGATGCCCTGGATGTGGTCCCAGTGATAGTGCGTAACAAAAATGTGCGGCTCTTGCTTCACAGATTCCCGCGCCGCTTCCAAATGCCGGCCCAGCATGCGCAGTCCGGTCCCGCAATCCAGAATGACGCGCGCCCCCACGGGAGTTGTCAGCTCCACGCACGCCGTGTTGCCGCCGTAGCGCCACGTGGCTTTATCCACCGTGGGAGTCGATCCGCGCACACCCCAGAACCGCAGGGTGGCCACCTGTTCAGGGGCAACTTTGCGCGACGGCTTTGCCGCTGGTTCCGCTACGATGGAGTGGGTGGATGGCACAGGAGCTCGAATCGATGATCGTTTAATACTAGGGAGCGCTTCCGGGTAAGTCAATTATCTTCCGGCGCCGATGTGCGTGAATTATACGCGTCACTAAGTCGTGTCCCGCCAACGTTCAACTGTCCCTCCGGGCGCAACTCCCGGTACAATGGGGCCGATGCACGTCCATGCGCATGGCCACGATCATTCAGCCGGCCATTCGCACCCTTCCGCGCAAATGACCAGCGGGGTGCTTGCCGGAGCTGTGGCCGCAACCCTCTTTCTGGTCGTGGCCGAGCTTCTGGGCGGCTACCTGGGGCATTCCATCTCCCTGGTCAGCGACGCGCTCCACAATCTTTCCGACATTCCCACGCTGCTGATTTCCTGGATCGCTCTGCACTGGGCCGCGCGCCCCGCGGACCACGAACGCACCTATGGCTATCAACGCGCCGGAGTTCTGGCCGCATTTACCAACGCAATTTTGCTGGTCCTGGTGTCGCTTGGCCTTTTCTATGAGGCGTTCGAACGATTCCTTCATCCCGTCGCCGTCCACGAAAGCTGGATGATCGGCGTTTCGCTCCTGGCCCTGGCCATCAACGGCGGGATTACGATCGCCCTCGTGAGCAGCCGGCGCGATTTAAATCTGCGCAGCCTGCTGATTCACAATTTCGGCGACGCGATTTCGAACATCGGAATTTTGGCGGGAGCCATCGCCATTCGAATGACGGGAACGCAGTGGCTCGATCCGCTAATCGGCGTGGCCATCGCCGCGATGGTGCTCTGGTCCACCAAGGGCCTCCTGCAGGAGGCCGGCAACATCTTGCTCGAGGGCCTGCCTAAAGGGATTCAACTCGAGTCCGTGGCGCGTTCCATCCTGAGCGTCAAGGGAGTGCAGGAAGTCCACGACATTCATGTGTGGACGATCGGGACGGATATGGTGGCGCTGTCCTGCCACGCGCGCATTCCGGACATGCACATGGACGAAAGCGAAAAAATCCTTCAGGCGGTTTGCGCCAAGCTCGATCAGGATTTCCACATCACGCACATCACCGTGCAATTCGAGCGCGCCGGCCTGCCGCAAGAAACCAGTTACATCATGCCGCACCCGATGCAAACCTCGAAATAATCGGAAAGTTTAGTAGCGCATGCTTCAGCTTGCGGTTTTTGGCCCATCCCAGGACGCCCCCCAACACAGAAGCCAACGCCGCCAGAAGCCGCCACACACGTCGCCGGAAAAAGGATATTTTGAGACTGAATTCTGACAGGTCAGTTGTGAATCTCTACCGTAGTCCCGCGGGCCTCATTCATCTGCTGCGTGGCGACGGCATCGAGGTCGGATATCGCGAGAGTGCGCCGAATCCCTTCCGGGGTAACGTACTGCACTTGCGACCCGACAACGGAGAATACGGACGCGAACAATAAGCGCCCGTCTCGCCGGACAAGAATGAAATTACCCACATCAGGGATGGGGACGTCCGCTTGGGGCGCGGACAATGAGGCGGATGGATTTCCCGCGCCGCTTCCTGTGTCCGCATTCTGCTGGGCCGGCGCCGGCTGCTGAATCACGATGATCTGCGGCTGAGGCTGCGATTGCTGCACCGCTTGTTGCTCTGGTTGATCGTAGCCCGTCTCATCATAGTAGTAGGGGTATCCGCCAAATAAGATTGGCACGAAAGAACCCTGCCCACGAAAGTCATGGTGCCGGAAGTGCATGGAAGGATTGTTGCGAAGCGCCCCGCTGATCGCCGCCAGGTGCGGGTAATCGAATCCCAGCCCGGGCACGCCAGAGGTATCGTCGAAGCTAAACGAATCTGCATCTGGAACAAACCCCGAAGTGATTCGTCCCCGCGGCGAAATTTGATTCACACGAGCTTGCTGGCTGGATTGGGGCGGCGCCGGGGAATTGCGCGTCGAATTTGCCGGTGCCTTCGCTGCAGGCATTGCATGTCCGGTCGGCCGCGGCGCAGAAGTAGCTTCGGTCCGCACCTGCGCGCCGGCCACGGAGCAAACCAGAACCCCTGCCAGTGCCGCTGCGAAAAGGTGGAGTTTCGAGATCATGCGCTCGTCCCTACCAAATCAGATGCGCTTACGGTCGCCGCGGTTGCAGCAATCAACACGCCAGATATGAGGATCTGCCCCAGCCTGCCATGCTATCAACACTACACCTTCCTGCCTTGCTTTGGGTGGGATTTCTAGAGGCTGCCCTGGTCAGGGGCGGACAGCGGTTTGTTTCTTCCCACGTTACCCAGGTTGTGCTATAACCTTCGGGCCGTGGAACGAACTATGCAACAAGTGGATGCGAATCACGGCACGGTTCGCGCGGATTCCGGCGAGCAGCAACGCGCTGCGGACCAGCCCATCAGTTTCTGCCCGGCATGTTCGGAGCGGCTGGAACCGATGCGTTGCAAGCTCGTTTGCAGGAAGTGCGGGTATTACCTGTCTTGCTCGGACTATTACTGAGGGCGACTTTTCCCGGCGCTGAAAATTCAGGTTCACAAGAAAGCTTAAGTCAGGAGGATAGACCGTGGCACTGAAAATGACGGATCGAGTAGTGGATGGAGTAGTAGTAGTGGCGATGGAGGGGCGCATTGTGCTTGGTGAAGAGAGCAACGCGCTGCGCGAAAAGGTGAAGTCGCTGCTGGCCTCCGGCCAAAAAAAGATCGTCCTCAACATGAACAACGTCACCTATATCGATAGCTCGGGGCTGGGCGCCCTGGTGGCCTCGCACACTAGCGCGCGAGGTCAAGGCGCGTCCCTGAAGCTGTGCCATCTCGGCGCGAAATTTCAGGAAATCCTGCAGGTGACCAAGCTGGTCACCGTGTTTGAAGTATTTCCCACGGAAGCAGCGGCCGTCGCCAGTTTTTCCAAGTAATCCCCCACATAAAAATTCTCATATCGCCGCTGGCCCCGTACCAGCGGCGATCGATTTCCTGCCGCCTTTTCCAAATCATACTGGTGTCCGGTGGCTTTATCGTGGCGCCGGCGTCCCGCCGGCGATTTTTCCGATCTCCACACCCTGGAAAACGCCGGCGAGACGCCGGCGCCACAATAGATCGCGCGCGCCGAAATCGTTGCCCGCAGTAGCTGCAAAAATCCAAATCCTGCGTGAAATAACCTGCCTAGAACGAATATTTCAGCCAGAATTTTATTTGTCTCCCGCCGTTGATCGTGATGGCCGTATTGTTGAAATTAGCGCCCATCATTGTGTACGTGGGTGTGTACAGATTGGGGTGGTTGAAAGCATTGAACAAGTCGGCCCGGAATTCGAGCGTCTGATTCTCGAGCTTCCATAAATGGATGGGAAAATCGCGTTGAATGGCGGTGTCGAAGTAAATCTGCCCGGGCCCAAAGAGCGAATTGCGGCCCACATTCCCGGGACGGTGATTCGGAACCACGAAATGAAACGTGTCGGCTGGTTCGATAGGACAAGGAGTCTTGCTCCCAAAAAAAACGCGGTTGACCCAGCAATGAAAATCGTAGTACTTCCCGGAAACGAAGCCCGGTTCGCCGAAGTCCCCGCCGTCGATCCCCAGAGAATTGAGCGGTGCTGATTCGTTGCCCAGGTCGGGCCGGGCATTCGGGTGGCCGTTGCCAATATTGTCGAAGCCGACCACCACCGTGTTCGGCGTTCCAGATTCGATCGTGGCGATCCCCGACCAATTCCATTCGTCGGTCAACGCTCGAAGGAATGCATTACGGCGAAAGTAAGGAACCTGCCAAACGTAGGCCGCGGTAAACCGGTGGAGCTGGTCAAACGCCGAAGGCCCCCAATCCGACCTCTGATTAGTCAGGATCTGCGAATAGGTACTTGTGCCGGTCGTCAGGTTTATTTCCGAAGAGTCGTCGAAGAACTTCGAATACGTATACGCCGCCCGCAAAACCAGAGTGTGAATCCTTCGCTCCACCTCGGCCTGACCCGAGTTGTACCAGGAGTCCGCGGCGTTTGTAATAACGCCGAATACTCCAAAATTGTGGTTTGCCGGAACGCCAAAGACTTGTGGATTGAAATCCTGAGTGGCAAAGAGGTGCTCGGCCCGGGTGCCGACGTAAGCGAGCGTTAGAACGAGGCCCAGCGGCAATTCCCGCTGCACGTCCGCGTTCCACTGCTGCGTAAGGGGATTGTGCAGGTTGCTGGCCATGGACTGGATGAAAAGCTTGGGGTTGAGTTTTGGCGCAATCCCCGGAAATGTGGATGCGTTTGGCTGGCCGCGCCCCGACGGCGAGGGAATGTTGCCGCCCAAAGAGTTTGGTTGCGATTCCGCGGAATCGTCGGCGATATTTGTATACAGCCCGTCGTAAAAAATTCCGTATCCGGCGCGCAGCACGGTCTTGCCGTCCCCGAACAGAAACCGGCCCCAATGCGGTGTGTAGGCCAGGCCGAGACGCGGCGCGAAATTTCTTTTGTCCGGGATCTGTCTGAACGAGAACAAACTGTCAAACTTGGCCGGATCGCTAGCGAACGACGGATCCGTAGCGTTCGGCAGACCCACTCCCACATTCGTATTGAATGCCGGGAAGGCCAGTCCATTCGCCAGAGCACCCCAGTATTCATAGCGCAGGCCCACGCTCAGCGTCAGGTTGTTCCTGACCCTCCAGGTGTCCTCGAGGTAGGGCGAAAACATCGTGGCGCTTGAATTCAAGTCCGGATTGCCAAAACCTTTGGCGATGGTCCCCGGATCCGCGCCTGTAAAGTCATCAATAAAATTTCCAAGAGAGCTAAACCCTCCGCCAGAATTATAATTAATCGAACCGCGGGTATTCAGCGGGAGCGTATCGTTAAGGCTGAGTACCGTGATGTCCACCCCGCCCTTGATCGTATGACGCCCGGCCGAATAGCTGAGCGCCTCTTGGACCTGCCAGGTGTTGTGCGCTCGCCCTTGCGGAAAGTTGCTCGCGACCCCGATGGACGGGAAATTGATGTCCGTACCAAAACTGATGGAAGGAATATTGGCTAGAGGTCCGGCAAGCGTCGCCGGCGTCAGGGGAAATGAAAAATCAATGTTCGTATACGACAACCGCAATTCGTTGACGAGCTTTGGAGATATTGTTCGAACCCATTGGCCGCGGAATATCTCTGCGGGTCCACTGAATTGCGTTTCAAAGGCTGGCAAAGCCGCTGCCGATTCTGGAGCCATCGTACCGGTGTCCCGAATGACGCTTCCAGTCAGTGTGTCGTGGTCCGTGAAGTGCCAATCCATCCGGTAGTTCCAATCCACGAAGTCGGCAACGGTGCTGACGTTCTGCAACTGGAAAAGCCCGATCTCCACGCTGGGACGCCCGTTTCCGAGCGCGATATTGGTCGTATCGGGGTACACCGCTGTTGAAACGAGCGGTCCGATCGCATTCAAGAACAGCGAAATATTGGCATTCGGCTCCAGTGACTTCAGCGTCGCGACGCCTGCCGCCGTCGGCAAATTAATTACCGGCCCCGTGGCCTCTGAGCGTTCGCGGTTCCATTGGGCGGCGCCGAAAACGAAGAGCTTGTCCCTATTCACCGGGCCGCCCGCGTCAAACCCGAAAGTATTCTGGTTGTCATAAGGATTCTTGGTGACGGTATTCGCGACCGCAACTTGAGCCGGGATGGCCGCCACCGCGGAGTTCCGGTTGATTTCCCACAAGTCTACGTGAAAATTGTTGGTGCCACTCTTGTAAATATAGTTGGTGACGGACCCGCCACCGCGGCCGTACTCGGCGCTGTACGCGTTTGTCAGAATCGTGATTTCCTGGATTGCGCCTGCGTTGATCGGCTGGTAGGCCTGTCCGGCAATGGCGTAATCGTTGTCATCCTGGCCGTCGATCAGGAAATTGTTGGCTCGCGGGCGAGTGCCGTTCACGGAAAATGCGATCCCGTTCGTGAAATCTGTATTTACCGCTCCCTGACCCTGGGGTGTATCGTGAACTCCCGGCAGAGTCATCGCCAATTCGGCGGTATTCAGACTCTTAAAAGGCAGTTGCGTAGTTTCCTGAGGGCTGATGTTTTCCCCAAGCTGCCCGGATTGCGCGTCAATCACTTGCCCCGCTGCAGCTTGCACCTCGATGGTTTGCTGGGCTGCGGCCAGTTTCAGCTTACCGTTGATGGTCGTTGCCAGGGACCCGTTGATGACGACTTCCATGACAGTACGGGTTTCAAATCCTGGCGCGGAAATTGTCACGGCATAAACTCCGGGCTGCAAACTTTCCAGACGGTAGGTTCCGACCGAGTCCGTGCGCGTTTCATGGGTCTGGCCGTATTGCGAACTCACGGCGGATACGCTCGCCCTGGGCAACACGGCGCCGCTAGGATCAACGACCGATCCCAAGAGTGTCCCATTACTTGTCTGAGCCCGTGCGCCGCCCGAAATCAGTACAGCCACAAGCAACAGTGCGGGCCGTACTCGATTTATTCCACGCTTCATTTCTCCCCTCTTGCCAACTTCTCCTGATTCGCATAATGAACACACCTATGAAGCAGTTTGTCCGAGCCCGCGACGGAACGCGAGCCGCGAAGAGTTGCGGCAAAGCAGGAATGTATGAGGTCTTCTCCCAAATCGCCGCTCGCGAATTGGGTATTCCAAGAGCAACGTGCCCCCAAAAAACTGCCTACCCGGCGCGAACAATAGCACCATCACAATAAGAAGCAAAGACTCTAAGGTCAACATGATTCAACAAATTCTCGAGATCATTTTCATATTGCGTTATTTCCCAAACTGGCATAGGTGAAGATGGATCGCGTGGGAATTTTGTGCATCCCCGCGGGCTGGCCTCGAGCGGCGGAGGCGAAAGGGAAGGCCCGCCACGGTCTCGAATTGGCCCACCCCCACAGGCCTCTCTTCGATTTCAATCTTTCAGCCGGTACATCGCGATGCCGCTCATCAGCTTGGGAAAAAAATCCGTGGATTTTTGCGGCAGGACTTCGCCGGCCATGGCCATCTCTGCCACGGTCTCCACGCTGACTGGATTCAGCAAAAAGCAAATCTGGGCGCGGCCGGAGTCCACTTCGGCGATGGCCGTGTCCATTTCGCGCTCGTAAGTGATGTTTTTCTCCGCCTTCACCGCGTCCTGCGTGATGTTCAGCCCGCGCTCGAGAATCAGCCGGTGCAGCAGGACAATGTCCAGCTGCCGCTGCGCGGGTGAAACCCCCGGCAGCAGAACCTCAAAATTCGCTTCCTTCTTCAGCACAAAAATATGGAACGCCCCGCCGTCGGCGTAGGCGCCGATGGCCCGTTGCACCAAGCCGCGCACCAGATCGTGCCGAAACTGTTCGTAGGCTCGCGGACGTTCCGCGCTTCCATTAAAAGGATACGAGTTCACATCGAACGCGTTCGCCAGCGCGGCGCGGAATCCTGCGAAAGAAAAATTCGGAACGTTGGCAACCACGCGGTGCGTTGGCAGGATCGTCAGTCCTTTGCCGGCCGTATTGAACAGCGTCATCATCACTTTTTCGTACGGGGCGTTGGGATCCACGCGGCCCGCGCGGGCGCGGCGTTCGTCCCGGTAGGCCAGCGCCGTTTCGTAGCGATGGTGTCCGTCCGCGATCACGAGTTTCTTGTCCGCCATTTCGCGCTGGATGGTCTCGAGAGTTTTCGCGTCGTTCACGGGCCACAATTTATGAACCACGTCGTACTCGTCGCGAATTTCAACTTCCGCCTTGGATCGGGCAGCCGCGTCGAGCAGGGCATCGATGCGCGCTGCGGGGTCGCTGTACAGCATGAAAAGCTGCCCGGTATGCATCTCTGTGTGCCGCAACAATTCCAGCCGGTCCGCCTTGGGTCCGGACAGAGTTTGTTCGTGACGGAAGACCACGCCCGCCGAGTAGTCCTCGATCCGCACAGCGGCAATAAAGCCCTTACGCGCGCACCGCTCACTCGTCCCAGGCACCGTGTATTCCTGAAAATACGCGTAGAGCGAAGGCGTTGCGTCCTGCACGATCACTCCGCTCCGAATCCACTCGTCGAGTTTTCCAGCGGCCCTCGTGTAAACATTGTCCGCCGGCGTGTCGGAAGGCCGCGATTTCCCTTTCTCGACCGGTATCAAATTGTACGGGCTGGCGGCCGCGTATTTCTCCGCCATGGCCGGCGTGATCTTGTCATAGGGTTGCGTCAGCACTTTGGCCGGCTCCACGAGTGCCGTGTTGTACCGGTACGCTCGAAACGGAAAAATCTCTGCCATTCGCACTTCCCCCTGTTTGAAAAATCGCGCAGCAACGCACGTTTCCGATTCAGTCCACTCGGAGAGTTTGCCCGCATGAAACGCATTCCCCTATATTACAATTAATATTTCAAGGAAGGCCGCACAAGATTTGAGTAGGACGGGCTTCAGCGTGTCTGCCTTTGCACGGCCAAGGCAAACCCGCACGCCGCCCGATTCGCAAAGGCAACAAATAAATGGCGGCGCCTGCATGGCAAAAGCCCGGCGGCTTGAGTTTCAAGGGGGACCCCATCACCAGTTTCTCCGAAGTCCGCGCGCTGATCTTCGATCTGGACGGCACGCTGATCGATTCCAAACTCGACCTGGCCCTTTCGGTCAACGCGACCCTTGCGGAACTGGGCCGAACTCCGCTCCCGCACGAGCAGATTTTCAGCTATGTCGGGCAGGGCGCTCCCGCCCTGATCGCGCGAGCCCTCGGCAGCGACGCCTCCGAAGAAGATTGCTCGTTCGGCCTGGAATTCTTCATCAAGTATTATTCCGCGCACAAACTGGACAACACCGCTTTGTATCCCGGAGTCCGCGAAACGCTCGACGCGCTAAAAGGCATGCCCATGGCTGTTTACACCAATAAGCCCGTGCGCGTCAGCCGCAGCATCATCCAGGAGCTGGGCGTGGCCGGCCATTTTCGCTTTGTGTATGGCGGCAACAGCTTCAAGCGCAAGAAGCCTGACCCGATGGGCGTCGATTCCATCCTGCGCGATTTCGGCGCTGCGCCCGCGCAGGCGATGATTGTGGGAGATTCTGAAGTCGATGTGCAGACCGCGCGCAATTCCGGCACCTGGGTTTGCGCCGTGACGTACGGATTTGGCAGCCACCGCTTCACCGAGTATCCGCCGGACTTGCTCGTCGACAATCTGACCGAGCTGCTTCCTCACCTTTCCGGACCTCCCGTCCAAGCGCCGCGTTAGTTCGAGGCCATCCAGACCGCACCGGACAGGATTGCTCTTATATAGATTTTTCTCGGCATTCTGTGCGTTATACTCTGCCAATTCTAACCAGGCGGGAGCCCCATGGCGATTCTCCCCGGCAGACGTCTAGGGCCCTATGAAATTCTCTCCGCTATCGGTGCGGGTGGAATGGGTGAAGTTTATAAGGCCCGCGATACTCGCCTCGATCGCATCGTCGCCATCAAAGTTCTTCCCACTCATCTTGCAGATCGTTCAGAGTTGCGTGAGCGTTTTGAGCGCGAAGCCCGCACCATTGCCAGCCTGAACCATCCCCACATTTGTGTCCTCCACGACATCGGTCACCAGGACGGAGTTGATTTTCTGGTGATGGAGTATTTGGAAGGCGAGACGCTCGCGCAGCGATTGCAGAAAGGTTCTCTCCCGATTCAACAGGTATTGCAATATGCGATCGAGATAGCCGACGCTCTGGACAAGGCCCATCGCAAAGGCATCACCCACCGTGATCTCAAGCCCGGCAACATCATGCTGACCAAGTCCGGCACGAAGCTGCTGGACTTCGGCTTGGCGAAGCTGAAGCAGGAAGCCGTTCCCGCTAATGAGCAGCTTACGGACATTCCCACGGCGAAGGATCCTTTGACGGCGCAGGGGACGATCTTAGGCACGTTGCAATACATGGCCCCGGAGCAGGTGGAAGGTAAGGAAGTGGATGCCCGCACGGACATTTTCTCCTTTGGTGCCGTCGTGTACGAAATGGCCGCGGGCAAAAAAGCCTTCGAGGGAAAGACTCAAGCCAGCCTGATCGCGAAAATTCTGGAAATCGATCCACCACCCATTTCTTCCCTCCAGCCAATGACGCCATCGGCTTTGGATCGTGTCGTCAAGCGATGCCTCGCGAAAGATCCTGATGAGAGATGCCAGAACGCGAAGGATCTGACCGATGAGCTGAAGTGGATTGCCGAAGGCGGATCGCAGGTCGAATCCCTGCCCATTACCGTTACGAAAGGCGCCGGTCCGTACGTGCAGCATAGGTTGATTTTTAGCCTGGGCGCATTGCTGCTAGGTGCAGCTATTGCGAGCCTAGCTGTTTGGAATCTGAAGCCCTCGTCTCCTCGGCCCGTCACCCGCATGGTAATAAATATGCCACCGGGCCAACAATTAGCAGGTCTGGATAGCGGTCCTTCTTTGGTCATTTCACCCGATGGCACTCACCTCGCTTATGTCGTACGACAGGGCGGCACGCAGCAGCTCTACCTGCGAGAGATGGACAGCCTGGAAGCCAGAGCAATTCCCGGCACGGACGGAGCCGTCAACCCCTTCTTCTCGCCTGACGGCCAATGGCTGGGCTTCTTCGCGAACAGAAAGCTGATGAAAATCTCGTTGAGCGGAGGGGCGGCTCAGGCACTCGCTAATGCTCCGTTCGACGGCGGGGCGGCTTGGGGGAGCTATGGAACGATTGCCTTCTCACCCTCAAACGCCTCCGCTCTCCAGCAAGTGTCGGACGCCGGAGGTGCCCTCCAACCGTTGTCTCTCCTCGGGAAAGGGGACGCCAGCTATCGCTGGCCGGATTTCTTGCCCGGTGGCAAGGCCGTGCTGTTTAGCAGCGGGACGGCTGGAGCGTATTTCAGCAACGCGCAGGTCGGCGTCCAGCCGATCGGGACGGGCGAACGGCAGTATCTGATCCAAGGCGGGCTGTTTCCCCGCTACGCGCCCACGGGTCATCTGGTTTATGCGCAAGGGGGGAGCCTGATAGCCGTGCCATTCGATCCCCAACGGCTGAAGGTCACGGGCACGGGGGGACCGGTGGCGGAAGGTGTTATGCAATCGCCGACAAATGGACACGCGCAGTACAGCTTTTCAACGACAGGGTCGCTGATCTATGTTCCCGGAGAAGTCCAAGCGACCCAACTCCGACTGGTATGGGTTAGCCGGAATGGCGCGGAACAGCCCTTGGCTGCCCCTGCGAACTCCTATTTGAATCCGCGTGTTTCTCCTGACGGGCGCCGCGTAGCCATTGGGATCATAAGCCAGGAGAGCCAAGTCTGGCAGTACGATCTCTCCCTGGAGAAGTTGACCCGGTTTACTTTTGAGGGGACTGTGAACGGTTACCCGGCCTGGACACCGGATGGCAAGCGGATAGCGTTTATTTCAAACAAGGAAGGGCCGCTGAACGTTTTCTGGCAACTGGCCGACGGCAGCGGGGGCCTCGAGCGGTTAACCACCAGCGACGACCTTCAGACTCCGAACTCGTGGTCACCGGATGGAAAGGAGTTGGCCTTCAATGAAATCACTCCCGGCAAGGGTATTGATATCTGGGTGCTTCGGCTGGGTGATCGCAGAGCACAACCTTTCCTTCAAAGACCGTTCAACGTAAGTGCGCCGCGGTTTTCCCCCGACGGGCGGTGGTTGGCTTATGTCTCAGACGAATCGAGCCGCTATGAGGTTTATGTGCAACCCTACCCGGGTCCGGGCGGGAAGTGGCAAATCTCGACAGAAGGCGGCACGGAGCCAGTCTGGAATCCCAATGGGAGGGAATTGTTTTATCGCAGCGGCGACAAATTGATGGCCGTGGACATTGCCACTCAGTCTGGTTTCACTTTCGGCAAACCGAGGATGCTCTTTGCGGGACAGTACCAGACGACCCCGGTAACGTTCCCTAATTATGACGTGTCGCCCGATGGCAAGCGTTTCCTGATGCTCAAGCCCACCGAGCAGGCGCAGGCGGCGCACACGCAAATCAACGTCGTGCTGAACTGGTTTGAAGAGTTGAAGCAGAAAGTTCCCACGGGGAAGAAGTGATGCTAAGTGCTGGCACACGTCTCGGCTCGTACGAAGTCGTCGCGCAGATTGGCGCGGGCGGCATGGGAGAAGTGTACCAGGCGCACGACACCAATCTCGGGCGCGACGTAGCCATCAAGGTCCTTCCCGCGAACTTCGTGAATGATCCTGAACGGCTGTCCCGTTTTCAGCGCGAAGCGCGGATGCTGGCGGCGCTGAATCACGCGAACATCGCAACGATCTACGGGCTGGAGCAATCCGGCGGCGTGACGTGTCTGGTGATGGAACTCGTTCCCGGCGAAACGCTGGCCGAGCGCATGAAGGCCGGCCCGCTCCCCATGGAGGAAGCGCTGAAGATTGCCGAACAGATAGCTGAAGCGCTCGAAGCCGCTCACGAGAAAAGCATCATTCACCGCGATCTGAAACCTGCCAACGTGAAGGTGACGCCGGAAGGCAAGGTCAAAGTATTGGATTTCGGATTGGCGAAGGCATTCGCGGGTGACGCAGCGAATGAAGACATTAGCAATTCGCCTACGCTGAGTATGGCGGCGACGATGCAAGGAGTAATTCTCGGCACTGCGGCATATATGAGTCCCGAGCAGGCGAAAGGCAAAGCGGTAGACAAGCGCACCGATATCTGGGCCTTCGGTGCAGTGCTGTACGAACTGCTGACGGGGGAGGCGGCGTTTCAAGGTGAGGATGTCGGAGACATTCTGGCGGAGGTCGTGAAAGCGGAACCTGACTGGACCCGATTGCCGGATGCTACTCCGCCCTCGATCCGCACGCTGTTGCGTCGTTGCCTGCGGAAAGACAAGCGTCAACGACTGCAAGATGCGGCCGGCGTGCGGATTGAGATTGAAGATGCGATTGCGGCACCGAAAGATGTGGGTGCAACTGCCCCCGTCGCAACTCCCAGAAGCAATCTGTCGCGGGCGGTGGCCGCAGCACTTGCAATCATCACGGTTGTCGCGTTGTGGGGTTGGTGGCGGGCGACGCGGCCTGTCGAGCAATCGCTCCAGCCGCTGGAACGGCTGGACGTCGATCTCGGCTCCGACGTCTCGCTCGGCTCCACATATGGAGCCGACGCAATCCTTTCGCCCGACGGCACGCGGGTTGTGTATGTGTCGCAAGGGCGGCTCTTTACCCGGCGGCTGGATCAGCCTACCGCCACAGAGCTTCAAGAAACGCAAGGTGCGTTTGCTCCTTTCTTCTCGCCGGACGGGCAGTGGGTCGCATTTTTTGCGCCGGGAAAACTGAAAAAGATTTCGGTGGAGGGCGGCGCGGCAATCGCCTTGTGCGACGCCCTCGCTGGCCGGGGCGGCAGTTGGGGCGACGATGGAAACATCATCGCGGCCCTTGACACAAGCAGTGGCCTATTCCGGATTCCTTCAGCCGGGGGCTCACCAACACCCGTGACCGAATTGCAGAGCGGAGAATCTACCCACCGCTGGCCGCAAGTTTTGCCCGGTGGCAAGGCCGTGCTGTTCACGGCTAGCAGCACAGGGGGGTACGACGGGGCCAACATCGACGTCATGTCCTTGGCGGACCATCGCAGGAAAACGCTCCTGCGCGGCGGCACGTTCGGCCGCTATTTGCCTAGCGGCCATCTCATTTATCTGAACCGGGGCACACTGTTTGCTGTGCTATTCGACATGGATCGGCTGGAAGTGCGCGGCACGCCCTCGCCAGTCCTGAATCAAGTCGGCTATACCACAAACGGTTCGGCGCTGCTCGATTTCTCCCAAACCGGAACGCTGATTTACCGCAGCGGCGAAGCGGGCGGCGGACTGCTTACCGTGCAATGGCTCGATGCCGCGGGCAAGACCGAACCGCTTCTGGCCAAGCCGGACGCGTATGAGCGTCCAAGCCTTTCCCCGGACGGGAATAAGCTGGCGATAAATACTACGGACATCTGGGTCTACGAATGGCAGCGCGACACCATGACGCGCTTGACGTTCGGGCCCGCACGTTCCATCTATCCACTCTGGAGCCCCGACGGCCGGTACATTGTGTTCCAAGCGCCGGGGGGCATGTTTTGGACCCGCTCCGACGGGTCAGGTAACCCCCAGCCTTTGACCCAGAGCAAGAACAGGCAGCTTCCGTACTCCTTCTCGACCGACGGCAAGCGGCTGGCGTTTTACGAATTGAGTCCTCAAACCCAGGATGACATTTGGACCGTGCCTCTGGAGAGCGACGGCACGGGACTTCGGGCTGGGAAGCCGGAACCGTTCCTGCAAACAACGTTCGACGAGCGGCACGGCGCCTTCTCTCCCGACGGGCGGTGGATGGCTTACGATTCGAACGAGTCGGGAGTCTATCAGGTCTACGTGCGGGCCTTCCCGGACAAAGGCGGCAAGTGGCAGATTTCGAACAGTGGTGGCGTGTACCCAGTGTGGTCGCGTAACGGGCGCGAGTTGTTCTTCCGCACTGAAGTTAACCAGATCATCGTGGCCAGCTACACAGTGAAAGGTGACTCTTTTGTGGCGGATAAGCCGCGGGTGTGGTCCGAGAAAAGAATCGTGTCCGTCGGTCTCCTCGCCAACTATGATCTCGCGCCAGACGGCAAGCGCATCGTTGCATTAATGCCGACCGAGACTGCCGAAGGACAGAAAGCGCAGAGCCACGTGATCTTTCTGGAAAATTTCTTCGACGAAGTGCGGCGGCGCACGGTGACGCAAGCGAAATGATCGGCCAAACCATCTCGCACTATCACATCGTCTCGCAGCTCGGTGCTGGTGGGATGGGCTAAGTTGCTGCACGCGCCGTCAAGAGTGGCTCGGCGCATTCTGGGTGGCGCAAAACCACTCCCAAGTGCGCTTTAATCCTTCTTCAAATCCGAAGCGCGGATTATAGCCGAGCGCTTGGCGCGCGAGGCTGATGTCCGCTTGCGAATCGCGGATGTCTCCTTCGCGGGGCGCTGCATATTTCGCGCGGGCGGGACGGCTCGTAATTTTTTCGAGGAGCGCGAGTGTTTGATTCAGTGTGTAGCGACTTCCTGTGCCGATGTTGAAGGCCAGGCCGGGCGCGCCTTTTGCTTCGGCGGCGAGCAAATTTGCTTCCACGACGTTTTGCACGTTGACAAAGTCGCGCGATTGCTCGCCGTCGCCGTAAACAGTGGGTTGCGTTCCCGCCAGCAGAGCCGCGTTAAACAGCGACAGGACTCCGGAATATGCGGAACCGGGATCTTGCCTCGGTCCGAACACGTTAAAATAACGGAGCGAGACAAACTCGAGCCCGTACAGTTCTTGAAACACGCGGCCATAGGCTTCGCCCACCTGCTTGGTAAGGCCATAGGGGGAAATCGGCGCGGGGGGAGTGCTCTCCGGAATCGGCAGGACAGAAGTTTTTCCGTAGACGGAGCAAGAGCTAGCAAAAACCACGCGCTTTACTTTCGCATCGCGAGCCGCCACCAGGACATGCAGCGTGCCTTCCACGTTGATCCGATTTGTCTCGATCGGGTCCTTTACGGAACGCGGGACGGACGTCTGCGCCGCCAGGTGAATCACCCGTTCCACGCCGCGGCATGCTTCGGCCAGGGCTTCCAAATTCGTGATGCTCTCTTGGAATAATTTAATTTTTGGTTTTACGTTTTCAAGGTTTGCGGCTTTGCCGGCAGACAAATCGTCCAGTACCGCGACGTCGTGGCCGCGCCGCACCAATTCATCCACGGTATTCGAGCCGATGAATCCCGCGCCGCCGGTTACTAGATAGCGCATTCATTCACTCCTGATATGACTTGGTAGGGCAGCCGCTCTTGGCTGTCCCGCACAGTCCTGGCTGCGCGAAAGCGGACAGCCAAGAGTGGCTGTCCTACGAGAACACCGATCCGGGGCAGCGCGGCGGCGGATTTCATCTTTTCCCAATCACGCGGTGGCCGCGGCGCGCATCTAAACACCAGGCCCGATACATCTGGTGTCCGGACGCCTTTTTCTGTACCCTGAATATAGCGTGCCCCCTGGGCGGAGTCATGACGTCTAAGTTTGCATGCTGGAAAGGGAGGGCGCGACCCGGCTTCGCCGCTCCGAACCAATCCATTGTTGAGGACACGCGCAAAGCTCCATCGCTTCGCTTCTGTTGCGCCGCTGCTGGCGGTGGCGTTGGCGTTCACTTCCATCGGATTAGCGCAGCAATCCAAACCCTCGAAGAAACGCGCGAAATCTCCCGCGCCTTCCGCAGCGCCGGTAATTGTTCCGGTTCCATTTCAGCCGGGTGAAATTCTCGCATACCGCGTCCTGTTTTCAAAATACGCGGTGAATGCCGCGAAGATCGAAACCACGGTCGTCGAACAGCGCAATTTCTTCGGGCATCCCGCCTGGCATTTCCGCGCCACCGCTCACACCATGGATACTACGCGCGCGCTCTACGCCATTGACGATCAGTTCGATTCCTACACCTCCGCTGCCAACCTGTTCTCCCTGCAATTCGAGATGTACCTCCACGAACAAGGGAAGGCGCAAACGAATTTGTATCGCATGACGACTGAAGGCGATCCGGCCCCGAGCGATGCCACCGCGATTCGCGTTACCCCGGGAACGCGCGACGCCATCAGTTTTCTATATAATTTGCGCGCCGCGGATTGGCAGCGCACACCGGAGTTGCGAGTTCCCGTATTCGATGGCCGGCGCCTCTATGACGTCGTGGCGCGAATTGATGCGCCGCAAGGAAACGTCAGCGTCCCTGCCGGAAATTTCCCCGCATTTCGCATCTCCCTCTTATTGTACGATCACGGCAAGGAATTGACGGACACGCGGTTTTGGCTGTGGGTAACCAGGGACGCGGCCCACACGCCGGTCCTCGTTGAGGCCGAAATCCCAATTGGCACGGCCCGAATCGAACTTACGCATTTGCCTTGACCAGGCATTCAGCCTTGCCTCGACTAAAACCAGCAGGCTGAAGCCCGCGCCACAAAAACAAAAGGCCCGGCTCTACATATGACAGCCGGGCCTTTTTCCTTCTTTTTTCTTGCTGTATTCGATCAGTGCACCGGAGGCACCACCGGCGCAGGTCCTACCGGCGGCAACTGCCCCTTTTTTAACCCTGCCGCGACGGGAGCAGGCTTGGAGAGCGCAATCTCCAGGGCCTGATCCACCGTGTGCACGAAATGAATTTGCATTTCATCGAGCATGTGGGGCTGCAGGTCCTCCTTCAAGTTTGGCTCATTCTCCGCGGGCAAAATCACCTCGCGGATTCCCGCGCGTTTGGCCCCGAGCACTTTTTCCTTGATCCCCCCGACCGGCAGAACGATGCCGGAGAGCGAAATCTCGCCCGTCATGGCCACGCGCGGGCGGATGGCCCGGCCGGAGAGCAGGCTCACCAGCGCGTTGACCATTGCCACGCCCGCCGAAGGACCATCCTTTGGCACCGCTCCCGACGGGACGTGAATGTGAATATCCTGCTTGCGGAAGAAGTCGGGATCGATGTCGTAGCGCTCCGCGTTGGCGCGCACCCACGTCAACGCCGCTGTCATCGACTCCTGCATCACTTCGCCCAGATGACCGGTCATGGTGAACTGCTTTCCGCCTCGCATGCGGCTGGCTTCGATGAAGACGATGTCGCCGCCGGCGGGCGTCCAGACGAGTCCGACCGAAACGCCGGGCGTCTTAACGCGTTCTTCAACTTCCCGTTCGGCGCGAAACTTCGGCACGCCTAACGCTTCGTGCACCACTTCGGGCGTGACCACGAGCTTCTGGGTCTTGCCCTCGGCGATGCGCCGCGCCTGCTTGCGGATCAACGTGGCGATTTCTCGTTCAAGGTTCCGCACGCCGGCTTCGCGCGTGTAGCTGTGAATAATCTCGCGCAAGCCGTCATCGGTAAATTCGATTTGATCGCCGATCTTGATCCCGTGCTCATTGGCCTGCTTGGGAATCAGGTACTTGTTGGCGATGTGGACCTTCTCCACCTCGATATAGCCGGCGAGTTCGATAATTTCCATACGATCGCGCAGCGGCTCCGGAACCGGGTCGATCATGTTGGCCGTGGCGATGAAAAGCACCTTGGACAAATCAAATGGCACGTCCAGATAGTGATCGCGGAACGATGCGTTCTGCTCCGGATCGAGCACTTCCATCAACGCCGCCGATGGATCGCCCCGGAAATCGCGCCCGAGCTTGTCCACTTCGTCCAGCATGAAAACCGGATCGTTGGTTTCGGCGCGGCGAATTCCCTGGATGATTTGTCCGGGCAGGGCGCCGATATACGTCCGGCGGTGGCCGCGAATTTCCGCTTCGTCGTGCATACCGCCCATCGAGATGCGCACGAACTTGCGGCCCAGCGCCCGTGCAATCGATTTCCCGAGCGACGTTTTCCCCACGCCTGGCGGCCCAAGGAAGCACAGGATCGGCCCCTTCATGCCGGGCTTGAGTTTCTTCACCGCAAGGTAATCGAGGATCCGTTCTTTCACCTTTTCCAGGTCGTAGTGGTCCTCATCCAAAATGGCTTGCCCCTTCGCGATGTCTATCTCTTCCACCCCCGAGGATTTCATCCAGGGAAGCGAGGTCATCCATTCCAGATAGGTGCGCGCGACCATGTACTCGGCGGATGCCGGAGTCATTTTCGCGAGGCGTTTCAACTCTCGCTCGCACTCCTTGCGCGCCTCAGCGGACATGCCGGATTTTTCGAGCTTTTCGCGGAGCTCGTCGATCTCGGCCTGGCCGTCGTCGGATTCGCCCAGTTCCTTGTGAATCGCCTTGAGCTGCTCACGCAGCAAGTACTCGCGCTGGCTCTGACTGACCTGCTCCTGCACCTGCTCCTGAATCTTGTTGCGAAGCTCCAGGACTTCCAACTCCTTGGAGAGTTCGCGAATCAGGGTTTCGAGGCGCCGCCGCACATCGGCCGTCTCCAAAAGTTCCTGGCGAAGCAACGTGGGAAGGGAGGGCAAGTTCGCAGCGATGAAATCGGCCAGGCGAACCGGGTCTTCGATATTCAATGCCGCAGTCTGCAAATCATCCGAGAGTTGCGGGGAACGCGCCACTACGTCGCGGAACAGTTCGCGGGCGTTGCGTTCCAGGGCCATTAATTCCGCGTCCTGATCGCCGACAAGATCCGGCTGGATTTCGACGCGAGCCGTCAGGAAAGGCCGGAAGCTGATAAGTTCCACCACACGAATCCGTTGCAGGCCTTCCAGGAAAACAACAACGTTCCCGTTGGGCATTCGCACTAATTTATGGATTTTCGCGGCCGTGCCGACCATATGCAGGTCCGCTGCGGCGGGCTCTTCGACTCGGGGATCGTGCTGCGCCACGATTCCAAGCAGTTTTTCGTCTCCGTGCAGGGAGTTCAGCAGAGCCAGCGAGCCCTCGCGCCCGACGGTTAGAGGCTGAACGCCTCCCGGAAACAACACCGTATCCCGAACGGGCAGAATCGGAAGCTCTTTCGGAATTGGAATCGACTTTTCGCTCATTTGGTCCCCCTTAAATTCCTACGGCAAACAACCACATCAATGCTCGACACTTAGGTTAGATGCAGGACCAACCCAAAAGATACCATGAAGAAACATGCCGATTAGCAACAACCTTTAGTGTGTGCCACTAAAGGGTTGGAAATTGCCGTGTAACCATTAAAATCTTTGGTAAGACTATAAAAATAAATCCTTTAATAACAGTACGCCCCCAAATCCGCATTCTCGCCCCCGCTATTCCTCCGCGTATAGCTCACATCGGCAAGATCGGAAACCTCGTGAGCCCACAGGAATCGGGGGCAGAATCTATGTAAGGCCGCCAGGGGAAAGAACCCCCTGGTTGAGCTCAAGGCCAGCTGATGGACCGCGCAAACTGAAGGGCGCTTTCCCGGTCCTGAAGGCGTCCTTCGAGCTGGGCCTCTTCTACGGCCAGCAGGATTGCCCTGAATCGGGGTCCTGGGGCCAAGCCCATTCTCTTAAGATCATCGCCTGTGACCAGCTTAGGGGGATACACTTTTTCGGGCGGAGTTTCCACAAGAAACCGCTGTACGAAGGTATAGGCATCGAGATTTCTGTGGCTTGAAAGGCAATCGAGGCGGTGCAATTCCAGGTGTTCCTCAAATCGCGGCAGGCGCACAAATCGCTTGAGCGTGGCGGTGCGCATCTCGTGGACATCCTTGAAGCGGAGATGATTAGCTACCAGGGCTTCGATCTGCTCGGTATCCTCATTCGAGAAGCGCAGGGCGCGGCAGATGTGTTCGGCCATACGGGCGCCGACCTCCACGTGACCGTCGAAGCGGATACGAGTGCCCGGCCCGGTCGCCGGGGAAAAGGTTGGCGGCTTGCCCACATCGTGCAGAAGCACACCCCAGGCCAGCGTCGGGGAGCAATTAGGCTGCAGCATTTCGAGCATCATGCGCGTGTGAATCCACACATCGCCTTCCGGATGATATTGTGGCGGCTGCTCGACGCCCTTCATCCGCGCAATGTCAGGGAGCACCACGGCGAGCAATCCGATTTCCTCCAGCAGCTCGAATCCGCGGCGCGCGGCGCCCTCGGTCAGCAGCTTAGTCAGTTCATCACGAATGCGTTCGGATGAAACTTGCGTAATTTGCGCGGCTAGGCTCTGCGCCGCCGCCATTGTTTCCAGTTCAATCCGGAAGCCGAATCGCGCGGCGAATCGCACGGCCCGCATCATGCGCAATTTATCTTCCGTGAAACGCTGACGCGGTTCGCCGATTGCGCGCACGATGCCTGTGCGCAAATCGGCGCGTCCTTCGACAAAGTCGAGAACTTCGCCCGTAGCCGGGTCCATCAATAATCCGTTGATCGTGAAATCGCGACGCCGAACGTCTTCCCGTGGCGAATCCGAATAGACCACGTGATCCGGATGGCGGCCATCGGAGTAGCCAATGTCGGAGCGAAACGTGGCCACCTCAACTTGCGCTCCATCATCAACCACAAGGATCACGCCGAATTTCGCGCCGACGGCGAGGCTATTCGGAAAAAGTTCCTGCACGCGGTCCGGGCGCGCGTCCGTGCAAACATCGTAATCCGCAGGCTCGCGGCCCAGCTCCAGATCGCGCACGCATCCGCCCACCAGAAACGCCTGCTGCTTCTCTTGGCGCAGCGTAGTGCAGATTTGTTCGGCCAGTTGGCGTGGAGTCATTCTTGAATTATGCGCCAGTCGGCGGGATGGACAAAGAATTCCTGCGATGCTAACCCGGAGTGGCTTCTTGTCGTTGTACGCATTGTCAACGCGCTGTTCCCGGCGTAATAATTAGATTCATGACCACGACTACAGAGTCCTCCAAAGGGCAATATGCCCAGACACATGAATTTGAAAGAAATCTCGACCGCCTGGCCGATGTCGCAGTGCGCGTCGGACTGGGACTTGCGCCCGGACAAGAGCTGGTGATGACCGCAACTCTGGATGCGATTCCTCTCGCACGCCGCATCACGGAACATGCCTATAAGGCGGGCGCCAGGCTGGTCACCACGTTGTTTACGGACGAAGAGTCCGCTTTGCTTCGCTTCCGCCATGGTCCGGACGCGAGCTTTGACGCCGCAGCGTCTTGGCTTTTCGAGGGCATGGCCCAGGCATTCCGGAACGGCGCGGCACGGCTGGCGATTACCGGCGGCGATCCGTCACTGCTCTCGAAGGAAGATCCGGAAAAGGTGAGCCGTGCGAATCGCTCCATGTCCAAAGCCTACCGCCCGGCCCTGGAACTGATTACGCGCCACAAAATCAATTGGACGATCGTGGCTTGCGCAACCCCCGCGTGGGCGGCGGCCGTGTCCCCCGATCTCTCGCAGGACGAGGCACTGGCCCATCTTTGGAGATCCATTTTCGCCGCCTCGCGCGTGTCCGGCCAACTCGATCCGGTGGCTTCGTGGAAAGAACACGACGCCAACCTGCATGCTCGCTGTAGCCGGCTGAACGAGAAGCGCTATTCGGCGTTGCACTTCCGCGGACCAGGCACGGACCTGCGCGTCGGACTTTCCGACGGTCACCTGTGGCTCGGCGGAGGCACAACAGCGGGGAATGGGCTGTATTGCATTGCGAATATGCCCACCGAAGAGGTTTTCACCACACCGCACAAAGACCGCGTCGAAGGACACGTGACCAGCACCAAGCCGCTGTCATATCAGGGCACGATGATCGAAGAAATCTCCGTGCGTTTCGAGGCTGGGAAAATTGTGCAGGCCCACGCCGCGCGGGGCAACCAGGTCTTGCAGCGCATGATCGAGACGGACGAAGGAGCGCGGCGGCTCGGCGAAGTTTCTCTCGTGCCGCACTCGTCGCCGATTGCTTCGAGCGGCGTGCTCTTCATGAATACGTTGTTCGACGAGAATGCCGCCTGCCACATTGCCCTGGGTCAGGCCTACAGCAGCTGTTTGAAAGACGGTGACAGCTTCACCCCGGAACAACTGGCCTCGCGCGGCGCAAATAGCAGCCTCATCCATGTCGACTGGATGATTGGATCGAACCGCATTGATGTGGATGGCATCCGCGTGGCGGGTGATTCGGAGCCTGTGATGCGCGCCGGGGAGTGGGTTTAGCGCCTGCGCAATCTTCCTTTTTTCGATGCCTGTCGCAGCAATTTGTAGCGCCGCCTTCAGCGGGCGCATTAGGGGCAAGCAGATGCCCGCCTGACGGCGGCGCTACAAGAACCAAATCCAATTTCTCACCCAGATTCGTTAGGCCTTCCATTTGCACAATTTTCAATCCTCTTTATTTTCCTGGCGCGCTTTCGTCATCGAGCCGCCGAATTGAATCTTGGAAAATCCGAAGCGGTCGCGTAAAGCGTCGGTGGCTTGAGCCAGGCGCTCGAGTTTTTCGCGGCGCGGCGCGTCGAGCAAATCGAGTTGCTCGCCGCCGTGCGTGAACGAAGAGAGCGCCACGCCGACGAGTCTCACTTTTCGGGTGCGGTCGCAGTGGCGCTCGAATAATTTCTTCACAGTTTCAAAAACGATGGGGTCGAGATGCGTGGGCTCGCGAAGGGTTTGAGCGCGAGTGATGGTTTCAAAACCTGCGTACCGGATCGTGACCGTGACTACGCGAGCGCTCAGCCCCGCTTCGCGCAGGCGCTTCATCGCTTTCTGGCACAGCAGGCTGAGCGTGGCGTCGAGCACGGCGCGGTCCTGCGTGTCCTCCATGAATGTGCGATTGTGCGAAATGGATTTCGGCTCGGCATCCACGAAAAATTCATAGGTGTCCCCGCCGCGCGCTTTGCGGTACAGCGCCGTGCCCCAGCGGCCAAAATTTTCCTCGAGTTTTTCGCGCGCTGTGGCGGCCAGCTGTCCGACTTTTTCGATGCCCGCCGCCTTGAGAGCCGCTTCGGTAACCCTGCCGATTCCGGGGATGCGCCGCACGTCCAGAGGCGCGAGAAACGCTTCCTCGCTTTCGGCGGGAACCCAGACCAGGCCGCGTGGCTTGGCCTGATCGCTCGCCACTTTGGCGAGGAGCCGCGTGCGCGCCAGGCCCGCGGAACACGGCAGTCCGGTCGTCGCCGTAATTTCGCGCAGCAGCGCATCCGCTGCCGCCAGCGGCGGGCCTTGCAGGCGCTCCGTCCCGGCGAGGTCCAGGTAAGCCTCGTCCACCGAAGCCATTTCCACGACCGGAGAATATTTTCCGAGGATCGCCGCGACCCGGTCGCTCCATTCGGAGTAGAGATGATGCCGCGGTTCGAGAAAAATGGCGTGCGGGCATAGACGCCCGGCCGTGCGCAGGGGCATCGCCGAATGAATTCCGTATTTTCGCGCCTCGTAACTCGCCGTGGAGACTATGCCGCGCTGATCCGGCTGGCCTCCCACGACGACAGGTTTGCCGCGCAGCTCGGGCCTGTCCAGCAGTTCTACCGAGACGAAGAACGCGTCCATATCAACGTGAAGGATGGAAGTGGAGGAAGGCGAGGCAGTGGAGGATATGGAGGACGAAGAATCCGCCGCGGCGGAATCGCGCTTGGCTCGGAAAGTGGCGAGCTTCGGCATGGTTCGTGGCGGCTACTATACACCCGGGCGAATGAATAGCGAAGACTCGACACAGCCGCGGACTCTACCCCAGCACCTTCCTATTCAAATAGCGCAGCAGTCCGCGTCATACGGATTTCATTTCCCTGTCACACACCATTCACAATTCCAAACTATCTTCCGGTACTAGTTCCTTTCCTTCGGAGCGCAAGATGTTGAGTTTTTCCCAGCCCTCGAATTTTCAGAGGGATCTTGAGATTTAGGCACGGGGTGACGTAGGTGGGATCGCTCAGTTGAAAAAATTGGAGACTCGGCAAAATCGGGCTGTGAAAGTCTTGATCGGAGGATTTGTGTATGCGTAAAATTATCTATTCATTTTTTCTGGTGGGAATTCTGTTCAACACCCTCTCGCCGCATTCCGCCGCAGCTCAGGAAGGCAGAGGAACGGTCGCCGGGACGGTGAGAGACTCGGCAAATGCGGTATTGACGGGCGCTCTGGTTGAAATTCAGCCGACGGGAAAACGAGCTGCGTCGGACGACCAGGGGCAATTCAGATTCACGGATGTCGCCGCGGGCCAATACACATTGACTGTGTCCTATGTTGGACTCTCGGAATTCACGAACACCCTAACGGTCAACGCGGGACAGACAGCAAGTGTGGATGCGGTCTTGAAGGTTGCCGGTGTGACCGACCAGGTGATGGTTACCGCGGAACGTTTAGAGGGGCAGGCGGAAGCGATCAACATTGAGCGCACGGATGACCATATCGTGCAAGTGCTGCCCTTGAAGGAAATCACCAGCTTGCCCAATACGAACATCGCCGACGCGGTCGGCCGCGCACCTAGCGTGACCCTCGAGCGCGACGAAGGCGAAGGAAAATACGTTCAAATCCGCAGCATGGAGCCCCGCCTCACGAACACGACGATTAATGGGGTAAACGTGCCTTCCGTCGAGGGAACCGTCCGCAACATCAAGCTCGACTCGGTTCCGACGAATCTGGTGGAACGCATCGAAGTGTTCAAGACCCTTTCGGCCGACATGGACGCGGACGGTATCGGTGGCACCGTCAATCTCGTGACCAAGACGGCCTCCTCGAACAAACCAGCCTTCGATTTCGGAGGGTCCGGGGGATACACACCGATCCAGGGCGGCCGCACGCTGGGCGAGTTCGACGGTACGTATGGCCAGCGCTTCGGCACTCAGGGGAAACTTGGTTTCCTGCTCGGAGGGACGTGGGATCGCAATAACCGCGGGATCAACGATCTCGAACCAGCGCCCGGAACCACGACCGATCCCGCGACGGGAAAGTCGATCGCGCAATTCACAACCGAGGACCAGCGTTCCTATGCGTATTACCGCACCCGCTACGGCTTCGATACGGGAATCGACTACAACCTGAGCCCGGGGTCGAATGTGTACATCAAGGGAATGTACTCTGATTTCCACGACTACGGAGATGTTTGGGTATACACGCCCAATGCGGGCAACACCGTCAAAGCGGTGAACGGCTCGACCATCACGTATGATAACGCGCAAGATTGCCAGGCGGTCAATGTGGCATTTGACGCTGCTAATCCCACCGCGACGCCGAATCCCTGCTCGCCGGGTAATTACCAATATCGGCACTACGTTCGGCGTCCCGATCAACAGCTCTACAGCGTTTTGATTGGCGCCAGGCACGACTTCGGCGCGAACCTGATTACTTATGAATTCGCAGGCTCGCGCGGGCATAACATTGGTGGTCAGGACTTTATGACGACCAACTTCAACGGACCGACTGCCAGCTACGACAGTAGCGGACATCTGATGCCTGGACCGACGGGAGCCGATCTAGCCCTGAACACCAGCGACCCACTGCGGCCGAAGTTCGTAGCCCAGGACGGCACCAACATCTATGACCCAACGCAATACACGGTCTCCAAGACAAGTTTGAACAGTTACATCGCCACGACGCTCAACTTCCAGGGCGCGGCCACGTATGCACGAAGATATAGCGTTCATTCGCACCTGAGCACGTTTCAAATGGGCGTGAAGGTGCGAAACTCGCACGGGTATCAGCACGAATTGGATAGTAACTATAACGCTGGTTCCACGGGTTTGTTTACGTTGTCTCAGGTTCAAGGAACCTATACGAACCCGACCTACTACGACGGCTACTTCGGGGGCTACGGGCCGACCTCTGATTACAACAAGATCCTCCAAGCGGCGCAGGCTGGTCTCATATCAGCAAACAACTTCCAACAATTGGCCAGCGTTCAGAAAAACGAGGGCGCTTTTTTTGATTCGAACGAGCGCATCTACGCCGGATTCGTCCAAGACGCGATTACGATTGGGAAATTTCGCTTCCAGGCCGGCGTCCGATTCGATGGCACCAAAGAGGACTTCACGACGCATCACGTTGATGCGACGATTGTAGACGGCTCGGGCAATCTCATCGTTCCGGCTTCGATTCCGGCGTGCCCGAGTGCAACCGTTTCGATCTGCAGCTTTAACCAAACAGGGAGCTACTTCAACGCTCTGGCGAGCGCGCAGGTCCAGTATCAAATCCAACCAGATACGGATTTACGCGCGGTCTATTCCAGAGGGCTTGCCCGGCCGAATATCGCAGATCTCGTTCCCGCCGAGACTATCGATCCCAATGCGAGCCCCAAGCAGGTAACGCTCGGCAACGCGTCGCTGATTCCCACGAAGTCCAACAACTACGACGTACTCGTGGAACACTTCTTTCAGCCGCTGGGAATACTCCAGGCTGGGTTTTATTACAAGCAGCTTTACGACCCGATCTATCCGACAGCGAGCCTCATCGGGCCAACGGACCCCAACTTCCCCAACCTGGGGGGATATAAACTGAACCAATCCGTGAATGGCCCGAATGCCTACGTTTACGGCTTCGAGGCGGCTTGGGAGCAGCGCTTTTCTTTCTTGCCTGGGCTACTGAGTGGATTTGGTGTCGCCGCAAACTACGGCCGCGCAGAGTCCCAAGTGACTTTCCCGACGAATTTCTCACCCTCCTCGCCGGGTGGGCCGGGTAGAATCGATCATCCGACTCTGCCCCGCGAAGCACCCAACACCTGGAACCTGGGCTTCACCTACGACAAGAACCGTTTCTCGATGCGTTTCGGCGCAAGCCACAACGACACTAGCATCTTCCAGTACAACTACCAGCACACCGATGCGGCAACGGACGCGGATCCGATCCTGGGGATCCACGGCCCCACCGGCGACATCTACTTGTACGCTCACACCCAGTTCGATATTCAGGGCAGCTACCGCATCTACAAGAACCTGAGCTTCTTTGCCTATGGGTTGAACCTGAGCAACGAAGTGTTCGGCTTCTACCAGGGCAGCCCGAGCTATCCGATCCAGCGCGAATTCTACAAACCGACGGTCGCATTCGGAATGCGTTGGTCATCGGCGGTGGAATAGAAGTCTGGGAGAAGAGGCAGATTCTGCGCGAGAGCGTTTTCGAGAATCGCGGTCATCTGCCTCCTGGCTCAGTTAACAATTGTCCTTGGTGCGCATGCCTAAGCCATGTGCACCATTTTTTGGTACGGTATGCGGATAAGGTTTCCGAGGAAACGGACGCCCCGCTTAGTGACGCCGGGCGTCGGCATGCGGAATGCGGAATGCCTCGCGAACACACTCGCGGACGGGCAGATTCAACAAATTTTCACCTCCAACCCGCGCGCCCATGGTAGACGGTCGCGTCCCTATCCATGCTCAAACCTCTGAGGATCTACTGGCTCGGTAAACTTCACTAAATGAGGGTGTTAGCGCCTGCAAGTGTTATTCCGCTGAAGGCAATGCTACGATAAGGGCCAGGAGTGATCCCGTGGGAAAACTTTTTCCGGCGATTGACGATTCCTCAGGAGATTTATCGAAGCTCAGCCGCTTTTCTTCGTAGGGTCGGCGCCGCTCGATCCCGAGGGTCATGTCAACGTGTCGCCGAAAGGGCTCGATACCTTGCGAATTTTGGGGCCGTCGACCATTGCCTACCTGGACCTGACCGGCAGCGGGATTGAGACCGTCTCTCATCTCAAAGAGAACGGACGGATCGTCCTGATGTTCTGCAATTTTCAAGGGCCGCCGAAAATTCTGCGCCTGTATGGCCGGGGCACGGTAATCGAGCTGGATCATCCCGAATTTCCGTCTCTGGCGGGCCGATTCCCCGCGCATGACGGCGCCAGGGCGGTCATTTTGATAGAAATTTCGCGCATCGCCGATTCTTGCGGTTTCGGCGTTCCACTTTTTGAATACGAAGGGCAGCGCAGCCAGCTTTCCGCGTGGTCTCAAAAACTTGGGTCCGCGGGACTCGAGAAGTATCGCCGGGAAAAGAATAACCGGAGCATTGACGGCGTTCCAGGCCTCGAAAAGCCGGCGGGTGAAGGTTAAGCGGCACCATCGCCGGTCCCCAGGGCGTTCACTCTTGTGACATCAAGGAATTCCATATCCATCGGGAACCTCCGTCTCAGTTTTGTAAATTCTCCATCGCGCTGGCAAAAATTCCCCCTATTTCCTGTGTTTTCGCGGGATTGGCGCGGCCTTTCGCTGCACCAAAATCTGTCAAAAATGATTTTGGTGATTAAAGAGATAATATGCGGCATCCTCCCAAACCGCGCATTCCGAACAATCCCGATCCAATCCCCGTGATTCAATGCTCCAGGCGCCATTTCTTTCTGGTCAGAATGGAGTTGTGGCACATGACCTGCTCCCCTCAATGCACTCAGCCGTTCACAACTTTGAACTGGGGGCCAATACCATGTTTAAAAGTTCCATCTTGCAAATTCAAGATCGGGGCACGGCGGAAGAAAGACTGTGGCGCGCCGTGATCACTAAATCGTTGGAAGAATGGATCTGCGGGCCATTGAGTTTTAGCCGTAAAGCAGAGCAATTCCTCTTTAACGACAACAAGGATTTCAAGGCTGTTTGCTCCTCCGCAGGCATGGATCCCATTCGGCTGAGAAAACGGCTGGAAACCATACGCGCTCGCGGCATCCAAAAGGAAAATATTCCATTCCGTGTACGAACTCAAAGAAGGTTAGGCCTTCCGCAGCCTGCCGGTTGGGGCCAAAGAGCGTTCGGGGTTTAAGATCCCTTTTGGCCGCCAATCTCCCTGGCAATTTGTTCCGGCAATTCTCCCTGCAATGCCATGAGAGCTACTCGAACGAGAGCCGCGACGCTGATCGCGTCGCGGATCTCTCCTCGCTTGACCCGCTCGACCGCCTCCCAGAAGGGCACGCGCGCAACCTGCAGCTTTTCCGTTTCATCCGGCTGCCCGTCGGCTTCGGAAAGTTCCCACGCCAGGAACGCTGTGCTGCGTTCGTCTGACACGCTGTTGGAAAGGTCCATTCCCAGAATTTCGATCCAGCGCTTGGCGGACAGGCCGCATTCCTCCCGCAGTTCCCTCTGCGCGGATTGGAGAGCCGCGACCGAATGCGATCCACCCCCCTCGGGAATTTCCCAGCTGTAAGCGCGGAGAGGAAACCGGTACTGTCCCACCAGGATGACATTTCCATTTTCGTCGATTGGGACGACGCCCGTGGCCTGATTCTTGAAATGAACCGTCCCATACACGCCTGGCTTGCCCGAGGGACCCAAAACTTCATGGTGCTCCACGCAAATCCATTCGTTTTCGTACACCGTCGCCCGTTTAAGCACAGTCCAGGGATTCTTGTTCTCGTCCATGTTCGCTCCGCGCCAACAATACTAGCGCAGAAGAATAGGCGCCTGAGGAAGTTAAGGAAGTGGTGGTAAGGATATCGGAGAGGGTTGTAGCTTGCTCGCATCGCCGATTTGGGAGAGGGGTTTGGTAGCACAGGCACTTTTGCCTGTGCGGGCTTGTAAGTCGTACGCGCAATCTGCCAACACGGCGACAATCTTAAAAACCGCTCAGGCAAGAGTGCCTGTGCTACCTGACCCTTCTCGGAAATTGACTGGCCGGCGGACTGGTCCGCAGTCAGGTCGCCACAATATTTTTATGGCTATTCCATCGATGATGTTCCATTGGAATTGCGCTGCGCGGATGCGATACGTGGAATTCCTGCAAGATCGTTGGTGATGGCGATGCTGGTCCACTCCGGAGGGGCGAGCAGGTGTGGGACAAGTTCGGCGGAGTTGTGACCAAGCTCCAGCACCAACACGCCGCCGGGTTTGAGCAATATTGCCGCTTGCGCGACGAGCGGCGCGTAGATTTCCGTCCCGGTTTCGCCGCCGAAAAGCGCGACGGCGGGCTCATGTTCGCGGACTTCGCGTGGCAGCGTTGCCGCTTCGTGGTGGCCGATGTACGGCGGGTTGCTGGCGATAAGATCTAAGGAATCTGGCTCGCTTGCCGTGAGCGTGAGCGAAGGGTGATCCGTGACCCGTGATTTGTGCAAGAGAAAATCCAGCAGATTGCATTCGACGAAATCGATGCGCGACGCGACGCCGTGCCGTGCGGCGTTGCGGCGCGCGACTTCGAGAGCGGCGGCGGATATGTCCGTGGCGATGATTTGCGCGGCGGGCAATTCGTGCGCCAGCGCGATCGCGATGCAGCCGGACCCAGTGCCCACGTCAGCAATCCGGAAAGCTTGCTCGCGCCGGGCTGAGCCGGTACCGGAGCCGATCCCAAGGTGTTCGAGGGCAACTTCAATCACATGCTCGGTCTCCGGGCGTGGGATAAGAACGTCGGGCGTGACCTCGAAATCCAGACCCCAGAATTCCTGATGGCCGGTGAGGTGCTGCGTCGGTACTCCGCTACAGCGCTGTGCGATCAGAGAAAAATATTGGTCGCGCGTTGCGGCGCCGAGTTCCTGTTCCGGATGCGCATAAATCCATGCCCGGTCCCGCCCGAGTGCGTGCATCAGCAACAGCTCGGCGGCCAGCGTGGCGGAAGGCACGTGCGCACGTTCGAGTTGCGCGATGCCGTCACGCAGGGCGGAGCGGAGATCCATGATTGGCTCGCTTGGAGCGGGCGCGAAGGGTGATTCGCCACTCGTGATTTGTGAATCGTTCAGCATAAACAAAAAAAATTCAGGTTGAACTCCAAAGATGGTCTAGCGCGTGCCGCTATGCGTATAGTTTGTAGGTCACGGATTCAGCCGTGACATTTGCGCCAAGTACAACGTGGCTTTAGCCACTGGCTCTTCGGGCCCGCGCAGGGGCTAGAGCCCATTCCTGCCCCGCCCGAATTTCACGACTAAAGTCGTGACCCACAAAACGATTGAAACTTCGCTCTTTGATACAGGCCAAAGGTAGCCTCGCTCTTGCATCAACCAAAACCCGCAGGCTGAAGCCCGCGCCACTTTTACGCTTCGACTAACTCCTGCTTCAGGCGCTCGGCTTCGAAGTGTGTCACCAGCGCGTCGACGAAGGGGCCAAGCTTGCCGTCCATCACTTCGGTGAGCTGGTGCAGCGTGAGGCCAATGCGGTGGTCGGTCACGCGATTTTGCGGAAAATTGTACGTCCGAATTTTTTCCGAGCGGTCGCCGGTCTTGATCTGGCCGAGCCGCTCAGCGGCAATGGCTTCGTGCTGCTTGGCCTGCTCCATTTCGTACAGTCGCGCGCGCAACACGCGCATGGCTTTGGCGCGATTCTTGATCTGCGATTTTTCGTCCTGCTGCGATACGACCAGGCCCGACGGAATGTGCGTGATGCGCACTGCCGAATACGTCGTGTTTACCGATTGTCCACCCGGCCCCGAGGAGCAGAACGTGTCGATGCGCAGGTCCTTCGCTTCGATTTTGATGTCGATTTCGTCGGCCTCGGGCAACACGGCGACCGTCGCCGCCGACGTGTGAATGCGCCCCTGCTGCTCGGTGGCCGGCACGCGCTGCACGCGGTGTACGCCGCTTTCATATTTCAGCTTCGAGTAAACTTTTTTCCCCTGGATCGACGCGACCACTTGCTTCAAGCCGCCGAGCGAACTCGGCGAACTTTCCAGGATTTCCACTTTCCAGCCCTGCGCCTCCGCGTAGCGCGAGTACATGCGGAACAGTTCTCCCGCAAAGAGAGCCGCTTCGTCGCCACCCGTGCCCGCGCGGATTTCGACGATCACGTTTTTCTCGTCGTTCGGGTCCTTCGGCAGCAGCAGGAATTTCAGCTCGCGCTCGACCGCTTCCTTGCGCTCGGTGAGCTGCTTCTCTTCCTCCTGCGCGAGGAGCTTCATCTCCGCGTCGTCCGCTTCGAGCGCCATTTGCTTGGCTTCCGCGAGGCCTTTGTCGAGCTGCTTCCACTCGCGGTATTTTTCAACCATCTCGGAAAGTTCCGCATGCCGCCGCGCGAGCTTCTGGTAATTCGCCGAATCGTTCAGAATTTCCGGCGAAGAAAGCTCCGCGGTCATTTCCACGTAGCGGTGTTCGATCTGATCGAGCTTTTCGTACAGCGTTAACCCTGCCATGGCTTCCACCTGTCAAATAGAATTCCAATCGGAATTAGAGCTTCGTTTCGAGAGAACAGATTCGTGCGACGACCCCGCGTGGCGGGATCCGGGAAGGGTTGCGGCTAATAGAACGCGGCGAACATTGTTTCTAATAAAATAGCTTGAAATCGCCGCAAAAGCAAACCGCAGATGGCGTGCCAGTTTTCCGTCGGACGACTCCAGAGGACGTGACTTGAGGAAGGCGCCCCAAAATTCGCACGAGTCCCAGCGTGACTGCCGCAGAAAATCTTCGAAAACAGCCCGAGCATCCTATGAAGTACTTTCATCTGATCGGGCAGGTCTTTCCTCAAGTTGCAATCCCGTCGGCAACCCAGTGACCACGAGGTTCTTTTGCTTGTCCCAGATGTACCAATTCTCATCATCCGTTGGGTCGGACACGAACGTTCTGACCCAATAGCCGCCGGAGAACCTAATATCAATGTCACCCGTAAGAGCGTCAACGGTGACGCGCTCAATTTTTTTTCCAAGAAGCTCTTGGACAAGCAAATTCAGCGCAGCATGGGCATCTCGTTCCTCAACCTGCGCTTGCCTTGAGCCGACTAAAACGCCTTTCGGGCCGCCCAAATGCCATATGGGGTCAAAATAAAGGAACAAGCCAGCCTTCTCCCCAAACTCACATCCAACGCATAGGCGTAGAGAGTTCAGAAAAAGGCTCGCGGCCTGAATCTCGCGACCAAGGAGCCATTGGACAAAATCATTGAAGACAGATTGTGCGTTCTGGAGCATCTTGAATTCACTTAGAGTAAATGAAATGGCTGGCGCGAGCAATTGAGGAGTTCGAAGCCGCATTACGCAAGTGGCATATGCGGTATATCATATGCATGCGACTGGCATGGCTGCTAGAGGACAGGGCGGTGCGATTGTGATTTCTTAGAATTCAAAATTGAGATCTGAAATTTCCATGATTTGCGATGAGCCAACCTCTCCCCATTCCGGGCGTGACCGCCTCAAGCATCGACGGCGAACTGCTGTGGGGCTTCTGGTATCCGGCGCTGCGCAGTAATGAACTTCGAGGGCGCGCGCTCGTGACTTCGACACGGATGGAAATTCCGCTCGTGCTGGGGCGCGACGCCGCCGGAATAACCTTCGCCCTGCGCGATGTTTGCCCGCACCGCGCGTTTCCGCTCTCGGCGGGCTCGTGCGACGGACAAACCGTCGAATGCGCGTATCACGGCTGGCGCTTTGACGCGCATACGGGGCAATGCCGCGAGATTCCTTCGATCACGGCGGATTCCAAGCTGCAGTGCGACCGCATCTACGCAGGCGGTTTTCCATGCGAGGAACGCGACGGGTACTTGTGGGTGTATCTGGCGAATCCCGAGGGCCGCGCCATTGATCGCGCGGCGATCGCGCCCGCCCCCGAGCTGCCGAAATTCAGCGAGCGCTACCGCATCGCGCATCTCACCGCCGACCTCACCTGCAGCATGGACACGGGCATCGTCGGCCTGATGGACCCGGCGCACGGCCCCTTCGTGCACCAATCATGGTGGTGGCGCAGCCGGCGTAGCATCCGCGAAAAGCAGAAAACATTCGAGCCGATTCCGCAGGGCTTCCGCATGAGTTCGCACGCGCCTTCGGCCAACAGCGGCCCGTACAAGCTGCTGCGCTTTTATGGCGAAGAAGTCACGACGCAGATCGATTTTGTGCTGCCGAATATGCGCACCGAGCAAGTGCGCTGCGGCGCGTACTGGTTCACGAATCGGACGACGGTCACGCCGATCCGCCGCGACTTGTGCCGCCTGGATTTCGTCGCGGCGTGGAACTTATTTCGCTGGTTTCCGGTCACGCCGCTTTTGAAATTCTTCGGAAAGCGCTTCATCGCCCAGGATCAAAGCGTGATCCAGCGGCAGCAGCCGGGCCTGAAAGTCCAGCCGCGCATGATGCTGATCGACGACGCCGACCGGCAAGCGCGCTGGTATTTCCAGTTGAAGGCGGCATATCTCGCCTCGCAGCAAACTGGCACGCCGATGGCGCATCCGCTCGATGGGCCCGTGACGCTGCGCTGGCGAAGTTAGTGAATCGTGATTTGTGATTCGTGAATCGTGATTCGTGCAACACCGAATCTTATTAGCCCCCTGCAGCCATGAAGGGCGACATGCAGAATCTGCGTGGCAGCCCGAGACGTTTTGTGGGTCGCGGCTTCAGCCGTGACATAAAGCCAGCTAATTAAGTCGGCTTTAGCCGCTGGTTCCTCCATCGAAGAGTCAGCGGCTAAAGCCGTCCTGAATCCAGACTACTATTGTCGCGGCTGAAGCCGCGACCCACAAACAGTTTAATAAGGCGCTACGATTCTGATTTTTCTGCAAACGCACGATGGATGAGGAAGAGGACCGCCGAGGTCAGCGCAGCCACGGGCAACCCGAGGAACGGGTGATGTTCGGCAATGCCGCGCACGCCGAGAAAAAGTAATACGGCGATCTGGCGGCCCGCGCCTTCCAGACCGGCAGCGTCCGTCGCTCGAGACGCCCAGCGCACCCCCCAGGTCATCGGAACGGCGAGAACGACCCCGGCAAGCGCCCACTGCCAGAGGCGTTCGGCATGCAGCCAACCCATGGATAGCCGCAGCAAAAACGCAAACACAACCGAAAGAAAAGCGCAAAAAACTAGCACCAGGAAATACGTGGTTATGATCGCGGCGCCCGCGCCGGATGGGCCGATCCCAATTCCTTCGGGCGAAGCCCGTTCCTGCAAGTACATGGCGACCGTCAGGAAGAGCCCCCCGCAGATCCATGAGGCGAGGTAATAGACGAGGCTGCCGCGGCGCGTCATCAGCCTATCAGACGTGCGGCATTCAAATTCGCCGCTCGATTTTTGGAAATTCCTGCCAGACTTTCACGCCGCAAAAGTGCGAGCCTTCCGTGCAGATCGGCGTGGCGATCCCGGCGCGGATATAGCACGGCGGGCCGAGGTATTTTCCAAGCGTAGGAAGCGCGGCGCGGACCTGCTCGACCTCTTCCATCGAGGCCTGGTAAATCTCCTCCTGCGCGTTGAAGCAGGTGCGCATGGTCCACTTGTGCAAGAGGTGCAGAAGCGAGCCGGTTTCGACCAGGCGAATGGCTTTCGCGTTCGGCAAGAGATACAGCGCGATTTCGCGCGGCGCGCCGCGGTCGAGTAGTTCGTTTTTCGCCGCCCAGGCGTCGGCCATGGCGCGTTCGTAGATTTCGCGGGCGCGCGCGTTTCCGGCGATCAGCATGGGGACGACGAAATCCGGCGAGCGCGTGTCGGTCAGCATCAGCAGCGGCCGCGAACCGGGTACCATGCGGTGGCGCTGGTCCTGGCTGTCCGCGGTGTGGCTGATTTTTTTCGCAAACGTGAAATTGGCATGCTGCAGTGCGCGCATGATCGGCGCGTGCACGCCGATGTTGAGCGTTTCCAGGCGATACGCGTTGCGCGCCGGATTGAGCAGCCGGTCGATCGCCTCTTCGTCCGGGCAAGCGCTCTCGATGAGGCCCAGGACGGCGCGATAGGCATCCGCAACAACGTGAGGCGCGTGCGGAGAATAATCGGAGAGCAGCGAGACGCGCCCGGCAAGGCGCGCATCGAATTCCCTCACGAACTCTTCCCCTCGAAGTTCGGGGCCAGCACCGTTTGCAGCGGAAGTGCCCGTGGAATGAGTGCGCGACCACTCCGGCATTTCCTCCTGCTCCATCGGCGCATTGTCAAAGCGATCAAAAAACTGCGGGTCGATCTCGCGCACGCGCTCGACCATCCCGCCAATCACTGCGCGCGCCTCGGCCGGCGTGTCCGACGCCGCAGCCATGCGCCACAGGCGATGCAGCACGATGCCGGAAAGCGTGTGCACCATGGTGGTCGCCGCCGCGACGGGCAGGACGTAGCGCGCCACTTCGATCGCGCGTTTCTCGGCTTGCCGGTCAACTTTTTGCACGCGCTTGGCGTGAGACATAGGGCCGATGTGCCAGATGTCGCCAAGAATTTCCCGGGCGTCGCCCTGCAAGAGCGCGGTCAGTTCGCGGTAATAACTCCACGCGCGCGCAATCGCGTTTTCATAAATCGCGCGCTCGGCCGGGCCGAATCCGGGTATTTCGGGCGGCAAATAGGCCAGCGCATGATCCAGCCGCACGTACCGCTGGCTTTGCTGTTCGGAGTTGTAGAACGGATGCGCATGCAGGAACGACCAGACAAATTGCCGGCTGACGTTTTCGAGGCCAAATTCAAAGTGCGCGTGCTGGTAGACGGTGTGATGGCCGCCATAAAACGTGGACGCCCCGATTTGCAGGCGCTGCTTGTCGGTGATTTCTTCCGGCCCGATCAGGCGCGGCGCGTAGCAGGTGCGCGCCGCGGCAATGGCCGAATCGTAGGGATGCGCGAAGTGATTGCGCAGGGTGACGCGTGGCGCAGCGGCTTCAAACGGCACGCGATCCGGCTGCGGGGAAGTCATCGGTTGAGCGGCCATGTCTCGCGCGACATTCTACACCGCGCCGCAAATTCGGAATAGCCGCGTGCGAGTGCGGACGCGAATCGTCTGGCCCTTATCGCTTCTTCTTGTTGGCGTCTTTGATGGCTTGCTGCGCTTCGGCTGCCTTTTCGTATTTCTTGGTGAAGCGCTCCACGCGGCCCGCCGTATCCACCAGCTTCTGCTTGCCCGTAAAGAACGGGTGGCAGTTCGAGCAGATTTCGACGCGCAGAAATTCGCCCTTCATCGTCGATCGCGTGGGGAAGGTGTGCCCGCAGGCACAATGCACGGTTACCGGGTGGTAGTCCGGATGGATATTCGGTTTCATGGAAGGTCTCCCGCCGGCTGGCCGGTCTGCGCGGCTCCCGGTCATGCGCCAGGGCTACAGTCGCGTCGCTTGGTCAGCGGACAATTTTCTATCATACGTGATTCTGCAACCCCTGCCAACATGATATACATGCGGGGTTGGGAATTCGTTTGATGCTCAGCCGGGCTCAAACGATTCAACCATGACGCAACCAACTTTCCGGGAGGTGGAGAAAATGCCGATCCGATCGAAAGTAAATTCCATGCAGTGGCCATTGCTTCGCATCTGCGCTGTGTTGATTCTGGCCTCTTGCGGCCTCGCGGGACGTGCGCTTGCCCAGGAGCCGGCGTCGCACGACAGGATCTATGTCGTGACGCACGTGGACATCGTGCCGCCGTCCACGGCCGCGGGCACAAAATTGGTGCAGCAATATGTCGTGGATTCTCGTAAGGACAAGGGCATCGTGCGAATTGAAGCCGGCGCGCAAGTATCACGCCTCAACCACATTTCAATCATCGAAGTCTGGCAGAGCCAGAAAGCCTTTGACGAGCACGAAGCCGCCGCGCACACGCGGCAGTTCCGCCAGCAAATCGATCCCATGCTCGGCAGCCCTTACGACGAGCGACTGCATCAGAATCTGGAATAAGGGCCGATATCGCTCGATTCCTACTCTTGGAAAAGTCGGGGATTCGCTCGTGCGTGTCGAGATTGTCGACGAAGCCGAAGGCAACGAGCCGGTGCCGGTATTCCCGCCGGAGAAAAACTATTTGGACCTGCGCGCGAATCCCCAGGACATCGAAAAAATAGCCGGGGCGCGGCAATACTTGCCGCTCCGCAATTTCCTGACCTCCATGAACAGCGCGGAATCGATTTTCGCTACGGCCGGAGCGGCCACCAAATCCGATTCGCCGGCCACAGTTTCCGCCGGCTCCCCTTACGAATTTGCCTCGCATGCGAAAATCGTGTTTGCGGCGACTGCTCTGAATTGGGAGCGGAAAAATTATGCGGGCCTCAGTTCCGGTTTGAAAGAGCTCCTCGAACGGGACACGGCAGACGCTGTCCGCGCGGTGCTGCGTATTTCTCCTTGCGATTTCACGGCTGAAAACCGGCGGGGATTTTGCCTGAGCGTTCGCCTGGTCGCGGAAGGAAGCTCGGCGCAGCAAGCGGAATTGCGGTGGGGATTGGGACTGGCACGCGTGCAGCAGGCGCTTCTGTTTCGATCTCGCGCCCTGAAACAACAAATCGGCGGATGAATCCTGCGCGGGTCTTTGGTGGCGCCGGCATCTTGCCGGCCTCACGAAAACCCCACGCACCTCGCGGAATTGCCGGCTCGCGTTCTATCGATCAGGCCTTTAGTCAAAATTAAGAGCTAAGTAACGAAAGAACAGCCGATGCGCGTCATGCCGGAGGCTGTCTGCTTTACGTAAACTCGGCGCAAGCTGACACGCACCGGAGGCAAAATCGGCACGTGCAGCACGGCGTGAAAGGCTTCACCGAATTCTTCCGGGCGCGAAGTCTCCAGGCCCACCCCGCCATAGCCCAAATCCAGCACGCGGGCCGTGCGTTCTACGCCCTCGCCGATCAGCGCATAGGCATGCGTATTCGCTAGAGAAACTCGCTCCCACCGCCGCTGCTCCGCGCCTGTTTTTTTCACTTCGCCGCCCGGAGGTGGTTGGACCGGGGGCGCGACGGGAGCGGCTACTTCCGGCTTTGGTTCCGCGACCGCCGTATGAGAGGTCATTTCGGCCGGCCGCTGCGGCGCGGTCGAGCGCGTTCCGTTCTTGAGCTGATAAAGCCTCTCATCGGCCACGCGGATTAGAACTTCTTCCAACTCGCCGTCTTCGGGATAGACGGCGAGGCCATAATCCAGCGCCAGTGGAATACCTAAATTTAGAGGCTCGATGGAAAGTGAGTAAGCGGCGCGTAAACGGCGACTCAATGCGGCCGCCTGTTCCGTGTCGGATTGCGGGAGCAGGAGTGCGAACTCATCTCCACCGATGCGAAACGCATAGTCTGAAGTACGTAGGGATTTCCGCAGCGTTGCCGCCGCCATCTGCAACAATGCATCCCCTTGCGGATGCCCGAACCGGTCGTTCACTTCCTTGAATCGATGCAGGTCAAAAACGACGAGCGCGAGTTTATGGTTATAGCGCATCGACCGGTTGAGTTCTTTCTCAAAGTAATCCTCGAAAAAACGCCGGTTATAAAGCGTCGTCAAGGGGTCGGTGGTGGCATTGATTTGAAGCTTCCGAAGTTCCTCGTACTCCAACAGAATCGGCAAGCGCAGCTGGCCTGCGGACGCCAGCACATCCACTAGGGCTGCCTGCAACGCCACTCTTTTTCCGACGCTTTCGGAAAGTTCTCGCTTGCGCGCCAGTGTCTGGTCCCAATAATCGAGACTTTGCGTTTCTGTTAATTCAATCTGCGCAATTGAACGGAAAAACCGCTGCAAGAATTGCCCGCGGCTGGGCCGGTCCATGGCTTCGAGGGTATCCGTTAGTAACTCGAGGAAAGACTCCTCGGCGGACCAACGTGGTGGGTTGGGGTCACCAGTTTGAGCCATCAATTGTGCCGTTAAGCAGTCAAACTTCCAGGATACCCCAACGCGGGACGGGCGCGGAGATCAAGTCTAAAGAAGCAAGTGCACGGGAACTGCCATAGCCGCGCACCATAGCGAATAAATCAATTCCTTGTAATACATTGACTCTTAAGGGGTAAGAACTTCCTGGCCCGGCCAGGATCATGTCCATTGGGCGCAATTGGGAGCAAGGTGCAATTCTTTGCATACTCTTTGGGGATATTGTGTAACCGCCGTTTCCCTTTCAACCATTACCCGGTTGCTAATCCAGCGCCTTTAAAAATTCTACCCCCAATAAATGAATTCCGTCTTCGGTGCGATGGCGGCGCACGCGCGCGCGGATCGGAGGTGTTTCTGACGGCAACACTGTTGAAGGAGAAGAGGGTGCGGGAATTGTCAAATTCACGACCTGATTCGTGCGGATCGCGCGAGGGCTGGCAAGATACGCTCCGGTAGCGCTGATATCAAGTGTCTTCGTGAGATCGAGAAATTCCGATCCTGCGGAGTCCGTCCCTCGGACGAACATAGGTATCTGCACATGAATCCGCTGCGACCGCCGACGCTCAGCGGGGGTTAAGCGCATGCTTTTTCTTTCTGAGATCAAAATTTAGTAGGAAAGTAATTTCCCACGCACAAGAACCTAGTACTTTCGCACTAGTACCCCCAAAAAAGATGCATATCGATTGCCAGCCTCCTCCAAAAACTAGCAGACAGCAAGTCCTTACAATACAATCAGTTACGTGCGTCTTTGCCTCGGGTAAATTGTTTTCCACATTCCTCCCACCCTATATGGCGAGTGGTTTACTACAATTGTGCAAAATAGAACCCATTTACCATTGACAGCGCGGCCGGGTTTTGACAGTATCCGAATGGTTTCCCGCTGAAAAGCCGAAGTGAATCAAATGGAATTCTCCGCTCCCCGCAAAGCGGACAAGTGTCCCGAGGAGACCCAGTTGAAACGCAGTCCCGTTATCGAGCTACCGGGCAATGAAGCGATCCCAGCGAACGTGATCGCAGGTCTTCTCGATTTGCTGGAAGACCCGATTCTAATCTCCGACCGGTCCGGACGGATCCTGCAAGCCAACGCGCCGGGGAAGCAACGCCTGGAGTCTCACGGTTTCTCGCTCGAATCGAATTTCAATTTGTTTTCCGACCTGCTGCGAATGAATCCCAGCATGATTGCGGATCGGATCGAGGCTGGAGAACAGCAGATCGATTCGAAATTCGATTGCTGCGGGGGCGCGGCTGTCGCCCGCATCCAGTGGCTGCCGGAAGCGGACTGGCTCGTCGTGCGGATAGAAGATGCGGAAAAGCGCATGGTTCAGGGCCAAGCCAAGACCGCGCAGCATACCGTGCAGGAATTGCTTCAGGAACGGGAGATTACTTATCGGAACCTGCTCGCCGCTTATTTGCGCCTCCAGGAAGTAAATCGCCAAAAGACAGTGTTTCTGGCGTCGGCCGCGCACGAATTGAAGACTCCCCTGGCCGTGATCAAAGGTTATTACGATTTGCTCCTTTCGGGTTCGCTCGGCAAATTGACCGACAAGCAGCGGGACATCTTGCAGGAATCGAAAGAAAGCTGCGAGCGTCTGGTCCGCTTGGTCTCCATGTTCCTGAATTATTCGGCGCTGGAGAGCGGCAAGCTGGTCCTGCATCTGCGCGAAAATGATTTGCGGGATTGCCTGAGCGAACTCGCGACGCGCTGGCACGAGGCGTTTGTGCGCAAGCATGTGCGTCTCGATACGTTTCTGAATACCGACATCCCGATTTTCAAATTCGATTACCAGAAAGTGCAGCAGACCGTTGCCAATCTGCTGGATAATTCGCTGAAGCACACGCCCGCGGGAGGGAATGTCACCTTCCGCGCGGAGCTATACTTCTGGGAACGCCGGTCGGCCGAGGAAATGCAGACTCAGGATCGCCGGCGCGAGCGCATCCAGCATCCCAATTGCATCAAAGTATCCGTATCGGATTCTGGTCCGGGGATCGCCTCCGAGCATCACCAGGAAATTTTCGAGGATTTCGTGCGCGTGGACCGCACCTCCTCGGGTATGGGCCTGGGTCTGGCGATTGCCAAACGGCTGGTGCAAGCGCATCGCGGCAAAATTTGGGTGGAGAGCGAACCGCGGCGGGGCTGTACCTTTACGTTCCTGCTGCCGATAGACAATACATAATGAAATTTTGGCACGACGAAGGTGGGACAAATGGCCGATAAGGAAAGAATCCTGGTTGTGGACGACGAACCCAGCATACGAAAGTATCTGGGCACACTGCTCGAAGTGGACGGGTACCAGGTCGAAGCCGTGACCTCCGGTCCGGAGGCCATTCAGAAGATCGAAGCCGGCGACCGTCCGGACTTCATCATCCTGGACATCCTCATGCCGGAATTGAATGGGCTCGAGACTTTGAAGCAGCTCATGCAGATTGACCGGTCGCTGAACATCGTCATGCTTTCCTGCTCGAACGAAGTGGGCACCGTCGTCGAGGCCATTCGCCTGGGCGCGCAAGATTACCTCACCAAGCCGTTTGAAAAAGCCGAGCTCGACGTGGCCATGCTCAAGTGCCGGCAAAAACAGCAGCTGCGCGCGGAAAACAAAGCGTTGCGCGAATACTGCGACAAGATCACGGAAGACTTGTGCTTCCTGGCAGCTAGTCCGCAAATGGTCAGGATTCGCCAACAGATCCTGCAAATCGCTCCCGTCGACGTCCCCGTATTCATTTATGGGGAGAGCGGAGTTGGAAAAGAAGTCGTCGCGCGCATGATTCACATGCGGTCGACGCGCCGCAACCAACCTTTCATCAAAGTGAATTGCGCCGCGCTCCCCGGGGAGTTGCTTGAGTCCGAATTATTCGGATTTGAGCAGGGCGCCTTTACCGGCGCGGTGCGCTCTAAACCCGGCAAGTTTGAGCTGGCCACCAGGGGAACGATCTTCCTCGATGAAATCGCTGAAATGAGCCCCCATTTGCAGGCCAAGCTCCTGCATGTCCTGCAGGACCACCAGTTTTCGCGCCTGGGCGGCCGTCAATTGATTGATGTGGATGTGCGCGTCCTGGCCGCAACCAATGTGGAGATTCAGGAAGCGATGAAATCGGGCCGCCTCCGCGAAGACTTGTACTACCGCCTGAACGTGCTCTCCATCAACGTGCCTCCGCTGCGCGAAAGAGCCTCGGAAATCCCGCTGCTCTTCCGCCATTTCCTGCAGAAATACAGCGAGAAATTCAACAAGGTGCCCATGGTTCCTTCCCAGCATTTGATGGAAGCTGCCGTGCGTTATCCCTGGCCTGGAAATCTTCGCGAACTCGAGAATTTCGTAAAGCGTTACGTCATCTTGGAAGATGATGAAGGCAGCTTCCGCGAACTGCTGGAAATGTCCGCCACGCGCCAGCGGATTTCTCCGAGAGAAGAGGCCGCGCCCGTGCGCGAGCAGGGCTTAAAAGCTTTGGTGCGCAGCCTGAAGGATGAAGCCGAAATGGAAGCGATCGCAGACGCTCTCGAAAAAACTCATTGGTGCCGCAAGGATGCGGCCAAGATGCTGGGAATCAGTTACAAGGCGCTGCTCTACAAGATTCGCCAGTTTGGACTGGATTCCGGTCGCCCGGCGCGCGCGAGCAGTAAAAAAGAGGGTGCGGGGGGAGCGGGAATTTCCAATTCCGGCTCCGCTCCGACGGATCTTGCGCCAGCCGGCAAGCACGGCTAGAGAGCCTAGTACCTACAATACAGAGCTCATTCTTGGCGCTGATTTTTGCCGTATTTCCTGTAACAAGATTCGCTCAGGGTGTAATATCAGTTTGGGAAACCTGGTACGGCGCCGCGTATAAACGGACCCCCTCGTTTCCAAGACTGGATTCGAAACAAGTAAAGTGTGGTTTCGGCTGATTTTTCCGTGTCCCCTTGCAGATCTTCGGAGGTGTGGTTCAAGAGCTGGAATGAAATGAATAGACTTGAATGATCGGATCTTGACCGGGACATTCAGAAACCGATACTTCTCTGATTGCTGGCAGGATCCAAGCCGTGTACGGAATTGCACTACCGCTTGGAAACCTCAATGGCCAGCATTCCTGATTTGGCGAGGGGGCAAGCGAGTACAAAACAGGGGTCCGGGGGAAGAAGATGACGGAACGTCGAACCGCGCGGCGATATGACCTGTCTTTGCCGGTCATTATTCGCATGCCAGTCGAGAAAGAAATCACCTCACGCAACGGAAAGACACGCGACATTTCCACACGCGGTGTTTACTTCACAATTGACCAGGACCTGGGCGCCGGTGCGGAGCTCGACATTACGCTCACTTTGCCCTCCGAGGTCACTCGCGGTTCGGAAGTTTTTATTCGCGCCATGGGAAAAGTGGTTCGAGTCGACAAACAGCCGGAAAACGGCTCTGCGCGCGTCGGTGTCGCCGCGGTCATTGAGCGGTACGAAATTATTCGTACCGATCCTTCTACCCAATAATTCTTCCATCTCTCTTTCATGTGGCAATCGCAACGTGCCCATGAGTAGCACACTTCAGCCTGTGGGGTTTCGAGTCGATTGCGAAATTCAAGGCTCGCGAGCCAAAGCCGTTCTTGTGTCAACGCACGCCGTCCGTTCCGCAGAAATGCGGGCCGCAATCTCTGAAAACCCTCCTCACTCTCTATACTCGCAATAACAATTCGTTCCGCGCATGAACGCCGTTGTATTCAAATGATCCCCGTCGTTTGAATCCGCGCATATTCAAGTTCGCTGCCGCTTCATCGCTGAGACATTGCTGACACTTCATAGACGAATCCTTCTTCAGACGATATAATCCGGCCCGTGGGGGGCGTTCCGCATGCCGCGCGATTCGCGCGGCGCCATCGCAAATGAATTCGCCGACGCTGGACCTTTCCATCGTTATCCCCGCATACAACGAGGAAGGTCGCCTGCCGAAGACACTCGATTGCGTCGTAGCCTATTTAGAGACCCGGCACTACCGTGCTGAAATTATCGTCGTGGATGACGGGTCCTCCGACGCGACAGCCGAGGTCGCATTCGCCTACCAGCAAAAATATTCCGGGCTGCGCCTGGTCTCGAACAAGGCCAACCGGGGAAAGGGATTCAGCGTGCGCCACGGCATGCTGGAAGCTCGTGGGGAAATCGCGCTTTTTACCGATGCGGACCTTTCCACCCCCATCGAGGAAGCCGACAAGTTATTTGCAGCCATTAGGGAGCAGGGCTTTGACGCCGCCATTGGCTCCCGCGCGGTGGACCGCAGCCTCATCGAAGTCCACCAATCCGTGATCCGCGAGCAGGCGGGAATTTTTTTCAACTTGATGGTGCGCTGGATCATGGGCATTGAATTTTCCGACACGCAATGCGGATTCAAGGCCTTTCGCAGGGGACGGGCGCGGATTATTTTTGAGCAGCAACGGATTGGGCGTTTCGGTTTCGACCCTGAAATCCTCTTTCTGGCAAAACGCCATGGGCTGAAGGTCGCGGAGATTCCCGTGCGCTGGTCCCACGACTCCGCGACAAAAGTGAAAGTGGCGGCGGACGGAATCCAAATGTTGCTGGAGCTGCTGTTGATCCGCTGGAACGCGCTCGGGGGATGCTATCCCCGGGTGCGCCAATCCTGACGAAACGCCATGGACAACCGGCATCCAGTAACCGGCCCCGCATCCAATTCATTTGCGTTCCTTGCACCCGTATTCGATGATGTGGTCCTACTCAAAATCCCTATCGAGAAGCGTGCAGACGTATGAAGGTGTCCGTCGTAATCCCGGTGTATAACGAACGAGCTTTCATCGAGGAAGTGCTCCTGCGCGTGCAGGCATCGCCGATTGAAAAGGAAATCCTCCTCGTCGACGATAAATCCACGGACGGCACTCGCGGCCTGCTGGAGGATTTTGAGAAGGCGCAATCGCAAGGCCAGCGCGAAGTCTCCGTGCGGAACGGCAAGGCGCGCCTGTCGCTCGAAAATATCCGCTTCCTCTTTCAGCCCCAAAACGGCGGAAAGGGAGCCGCGCTGCGGCGGGGCTTCGAGGCGGCCACGGGAGACGTCGTTCTGGTGCAGGACGCCGATCTCGAATATGACCCCAGGGATTACGGAAAACTCCTCGAGCCGATCCTTGAGGAAAAGGCCGACGTGGTCTACGGCTCGCGATTCCTGGGCGGCCCGCAACGCGTCCACTATTTCTGGCACTACGCCGGCAACAAGTTTCTGACGCTGCTCTCCGACGTCTTCACCAACCTGAAACTCACCGACATGGAGACCTGCTACAAAGTTTTTCGCCGCGAAGTTCTGCAGAACATCAAGATCGAATCCAACCGCTTCGGTTTTGAACCTGAAATCACCGCCAAAATATCCAAGGGCAACTGGCGGATCTACGAGGTTTCCATTTCCTATGCCGGCCGCACCTACGCGGAAGGCAAGAAAATCACCTGGCGCGACGGCATCTCCACGCTGTGGTGCATCATCCGATTCAATTTGTTTGATTGAACTTCGGTCCGAAACACTTCAATAGCCGAACCCAAACAAGATCCTTCAGGTTTTACGTTCCGTGTCGGGTTCGACGCGGGCTTCGGCCTGGTTGAGGCGATCGACCAGCGTGTTAAGCGCCTGCAAAAGCGATTCGATTAAGAGCGGATGATCGCCATTTGGTTCGCCCGTGGAGGGGGGCGTCAGCGCGGGGGCCGGTGGCGGCGCCTGCGCGAGCGGGTCGACGATGTGCAAATCGAAGTCGCGCGCAACATCTTCCACGATCTCGGCGGGCACGGGATTCTTCTGATCCGCGAACGAACTCACCAGCGCGTGTTCGCAGAGCAGATTCGTGACCCGGGGAATCCCGCGCGCAAAACGGTGGACCGCCACGATCGCTTCCGGACTGAAAATATCGGGATTTTCCGCTCCCGCGATGCGCATGCGCTCCTGGATGTATCCCTGAGTTTCCTCGAGAGTGAGCTGGCGCGTCTTGGCCCGCAGCGTGATGCGTTGCCGGAGCTGCCGGAGCTGCGGCTGGTTGAGCTTTTGTTCGAGTTCGGGCTGGCCCGCGAGAACGATCTGCAACAGCTTTTCGGTGGAAGTCTCCAGGTTCGTCAGCAGCCGGATTTCCTCGAGCATTTGCGGCGAAAGATTCTGCGCCTCATCCACGACCAGCACGGCGCGTTCCCCGGCCTGATAGCGATCCAGCAGCCACTGATTTAATTTCAGCAGCATCTGGCCTTTCTGGCGCGATTCGCAGGGGATGCCGAAATCGGCCATCATGAAATCGAAAAATTGGGAGACGCTGAGTCGCGGGTTGAAAACGAAGGCGGTGAAAACGCGCTCCTTGTGCAGCCATTCCAGCAGCTTGTTGATCAGCGTGGTCTTGCCCGTTCCGACTTCGCCGGTCAGGAGGATAAAGCCCTTGCGGGTCTCAATTCCGTAGGTCAAGCAGGCCAGCGCTTCCTGCGTGTTCGGCGTCAGGTAAAGATAGCGCGGGTCCGGATTGACGTTAAACGGATTCTCTTTGAGTCCGAAGAACTTCTTATACATGCAATGACCTCAGGGACAGAATACACGGCACGATCGCTGGAATTCTCGTTTTCATGCGCATCGGATTAACGGGTCGTCTCTCCTATCGCGCGCAGATGCCAATTTAGCGACAATCCCACAGTTTGCTGAAGCCCTACTATGCCGCAACTGGCCACCGGACAGTTGGCCGGACTCTTCTGTTCCGATGCGCCGTAGTTGAAATTGATCTGCGCGTGCGCGCCGACTTGCCGGCCCAGGTTTGCCGCGGCGAACCAGTTGTCGAATCGGATAGTCGCGGCGCCTGCTGAGGGAAGGCTATCGTTTAGTGCATACCCGCCGCTGACCGAACCCGACCAGAAGCGCGTGAACTGATAGTGCCCCGTGCCCCTAAATGTATTGCCCGTCGCGCCCAGAAACACGCCTGACCCGGCATTCAGGCCACGCGCAAAAGTGAAGGAGACGCCACTGCGGCGCCGCTCATAAGTCAGCGCACTGTTGACCGAAGCAACCACCAGCTGGAAATTTCCGCCCCCTGTGGACCAAAGTATATCTTGCGGTCCCGCGGCGACCTGGAACGCCAGACGCCCTGTGATTTTCCTTCCGTAGGCCAGCGCGCCTACGTAGTCCACCGTGGAAGTCCCGCTCCCAAGCGTGGAGTTCACCGTCCCGGAATAACCAATCCTGCCAAAGCTTCCGAGGATGGCGAAGGAATCTGACGGATCGAGCAGGTAATCGTAGCCCGCCTGCGCGTTCTCCATCCTGCTGTTGAAGTAACCGGTGCCGGTGAATTGCAGCAGGCCATAGGAACCAGAAAGAGTTAACGCCGACCTGCGGCTGAAGGAATATTCCAGTTGGCCGAGAATGGAGTTCCGGTAACGCGTCCCGGTACCGGTATTGATGGTTTCTGAAGGCTGGAACGACTGCGCGAAACTGTACAGCGAATTGTTTAACATAGATGAAAACTCGGAAGCCAGCCCGGGTCCGCCCATGCCCTGGCCACTAAATGTTGCGCCGGGCGAGGCCGCAAAATCGTCGCGAAAAATTACATGCCACCTGGCCCAATCCACCTCCTGAGACACAATCAAATCGTGGAATTGATAATGCGGGGCGTATAGGCCCGAAGTGGTCCCTAATGCGCCGAAACCCATGTTGAACGTTTCACCGCCGTTATAAACGGTGGAAAAATGATACTCGCTCCAGTTGCGTTCGAAATTCAGACTCCCGCCGGCCACGGATACGCCGGCGAGGATCGTTTTTCCCGCAGGGTCGAGCAAGGTTTCCCCGAGTTGCGAAATTGTAATCGCTGGGTCGAAAATATTGGTAGTGTGTTGCAGGGAGCCGAGCGTGAAAGGCGTGGCTCCGGCAAGGGTATTCTGGTCGGGCGTAACCTGCGACGGATCATATTGCTGAGGATTATACGGCCCCGTAACACCTCGTGCCGCACCGATAGGCGCTTTATTCGGATATACGCTGCTCGGCCTCGGATCCAGGGGCTGCAACGGAGCATTCGGATCGAGGGGCGAAGTGTCCTGTTTTTGATCCTGGGCGTATGCCGCCGTAGCGCAAAGCACCAGAGCAACAACGAGGGCCCGGCTTGTTTTCCAATTCTTCATGGCTTCACCTCTTACGGGACGACGACTGTGTCGCCCGGCTCCAGTTTGATATTTTGGTCCGGATTGTCACCCTTTAGAACCTCGCGGTAATTGAAGGGGATCTCGATATGTTTGCCGTTGACCGTGCGCATCACGTGGATTTTTTTTACATTGGCAAAGGTCGTAAATCCACCGGCGCTCGCCAGCGCCTGTAATACGGTCGTGCCCGGAACTAACGGAAACGCGCCGGCGCGAAGTACTTCGCCGACCACAAATACGCGCTGGCTGTTGATCTGCGTGACAATCACTGTGACTTGCGGCTCGGTCAGGAACTTGCGCAATTTCTCGGTCACCGCGGAGGCCAGCTGCTGCGGTGTCGAACCCGCCGCTTGCACGTCGTTGATGAGGGGCAACGTTATTTTCCCGTCGGGCCGAACCGGCACGACACGCGTCATGTCCGGCTCTTTCCAAACATTAACGTCGAGCACATCCTCCGGCCCGATCACGTAGGACGGGTCCGTCGTAGCGGGGATAACCGCCGTTCCAATTTCATTCCCGGCGGAAGCGCTGTTCCGCGCCGTGTTGACGGGCGGATCTTGCTTGCCGGCCTTCTTGTCTTGGAACGCCGCCGGCGTGTTCACCGCGCTGGCGAGTAAAATCACTGCCGCAAAAAAAAGATTCGTTCGGCTCATCACAGACCTCCTCATTGCTCCTCCGGGCGGTCGGAACCGTCCAGACCCAACTGCTTTAATTTATAGAGCAATGCTTTATAGCTAATTTGCAGCTCTCGCGCGGCCCTCTTTCGATTCCAGTGCGTCCGCTCGAGTTGGTTCAGAATCATGGCTCGCTCGGCTACCCGTGAAGCCGCCCGCGCCGCCTCCTTGAGGGAACCAGACGGGACTTGCGAATTGCCGGGTTCGGGAATTCTCGAACTGTCTAGCGAAGGGTCCGCTGCCTTGGCGCTATTTTCAACCGTAAGGTCGTGCGTGGCAAGGTGTTCGTCTCCCAGTGCCACAATTTTTCGCACCACATTTTCCAATTGTCGGATATTTCCGGGCCAGGAATGGCGCAGCAGCAAACTCATCGTGGTTTCGCCGACTTTCGGCTCCGGCCGCTCAAACAGAGAAGTATATTTCTGGAAGAAAAATTCCAGTAACGCGGGAATGTCTTCTTTTCGATCCCGCAGCGGCGGCAATTGCAAGTGAACCCCGTTAATCCGGTAATACAGTTCCTCCCGGAATCGCCCGGCCTTCATCTCCTCCTCGAGGTTTCGCGTAGTCGAAGAAATGACGCGCATGCTGTAGCAGCCTTGCGGCGGAGTGCCGCTTCCGTCGGGAAGAAGTTCAAGCAGGCGCGTTTGCGCGGCCGGTTCCAGGTAATTGATCCCGTCCAAAAACAATGACCCGCTGCTCGCTGTTTCCTCTACGGAAATATTTTCCGCGCGCTGCAAGCGCGCTGAGAGTAAATCTCCTGTCAATCCGGAACATCCGCACTTCACAAATGGCTCATCCCGCCGCCTGGAGAGACGGTGAATTTCCAGAGCCACGACTTCCTTGCCTGTGCCGCTTTCCCCAACTAATAGAACTGGAATCTCCGTGGAAGCAATATCGGCAATCGTCCGCTCCACGGCGCGCATGGCCGAGCTTTTGCTATGAACGAAATAATGGTAGGTTCGCGCCCGTACATCAGGGACGCCCACCGATATAAGGTTCTCGTCCGCCCGAGTTGCCATTGCACCTCTTCAAAAAGAGTAAAGACGAAGGTTGCTCAGCTCACACACATGCCTTCTGTAACATAGAGCAACGTACGGGCCATGCCCGGGTCCGCCGGGTCGGATTATCTAGAATGTCTTTAAGTGTTTATTTAAGTTCAGGTTAAGAGGTGCCAAGGCCGGCAACCAGCGGCTCGCATCCCGCGCCAAGGGATGTCTTCAAGTACCACATTGTGGAAATGTATTTCCATCTCCACGTGGTCCTTCGACTCGGCCTCCCATACTCTGCACATACTAAAGGAGATATTCCCACGCGCCAACGTTTCGTTTTCTTGCGTGGGTCTTGAGATGAATTCTGCCAGGTGGAAGCAACTTTCCACAATGTTCCCTAACTTTTCAACAATTCCCAATTCGGAGTGGGGCATTTGGGCATTTTCAATCGAACAGTTCTACGTGCCTTTCGGGGGAGCACTTTCGCTTGTCGGAGGAGTCATGCCCCGTTTAGATGGCAAACCGGCACGGCGGATTTTGTAGAGAAGGGCCCGGTAGCTGATTTTCAGTGCAATGGCAGTTCGTTTGCGGTTCCAGCGATTCGCCTCCAACACGCTCAAAATGATCTTTCGCTCGAGTTCGTGGACCGCTTGGCGAGTCACTTTCTTCAGATGGATCTGGCCTTCGAGCGGAATTTCCGGCGTGGCATGAGTATGCTCCCAATTCAAGATTTCGCTGGAAATGGCGTCTTCCGAACCGAGGATCACATATCGCTCAATCAGATTCTCCAATTCACGAATATTGCCAGGCCACGAATGTTTGCCAAGCAAATGGAGTGCGGCAGGCGAAAGAGGCCTTGCCTGCATGTTATGCCGCGCTTTGTGAATCTGCAAAAAATAGGCCACCAGTTCTGGAATATCCTCCGCCCGCGAACGCAGTGGCGGGAGGTCAATGCACACCACATTGATTCGGTAGAATAAATCTTGCCGAAATCTGCCGTTGGCGATTTCCTGTTCCAGCCGCCGATTGGTCGCGCAAATAACGCGGAGTTGAACGCGCCGGTCTTCCTGTCCGCCAATCCTGCAAAATTGCCCATCTTGCAGCAATTGAAGTAACTTGGCCTGCAGCGACATGTCAATTTCATCTATCCCATCGAGAAAAAGCGTGCCGCCGTCTGCCAATTCCACTCGCCCGGGCTTGGCAGAGTGCGCGCCGGTGAACGCACCCTTTTCGTAACCGAACAATTCGCTTTCGAGCAGCGCCCCGGGAATGGCCGCGCAGTTCACCTTGACGAAGGCAGCATCGGGCTTGGGCGACAGGTTGTGAATAAAACTGGCCAGCAAGCCTTTCCCCGTGCCACTGTCGCCCTGAATAAGTATCGGAACGCCGGATTGGGCCACTTTATCGATCTTTTGCCTTGCGGTCTGCATGGATGCAGAACGGCCGAAGATCAGGTTCGCCGGCGGGAGATTCCCCGTCCGGTCACCAAACCCTGCCCTGGAGATAGCTGTAGTTGCCATGTCGCCTTGGTCTTGATCGGATATTGGGGAGATAGAGACTGCCCCCCATTAATCAAATGCACACAATGAACCAAACTATTTTGGCGAATAGAATTAATCCTTCCCCCTCCAGAGGGATTCTATGCATGTATATCTTCTTACATTTCATCATCTTACGAGATATGTGACCCCCGGAGCGACCACCGCCTTGCAGCTCAAAAGCTTCCGGTGACTTCGAAAGGTGTGAAATGTTTTTCTCTAAGGGGACACCTGGGTTCCGAGGTACGATTCAAATTACCAGATTATGGGGGGGGATGCCCGATCCAACGGGACTGGAGCGAAAAGATTGCGACCAAACACAGATTTATAATATCTCATTTGTTTTCAATCATATATGTTTCTGGACAACGCAACAGGATAAAGGAGGCATACCCCTTTTCTGGATTTCCTGGCAAACACCAACAAGACGGTCAATCGCCTCTTTGGGGCCTTCATGAGCTCTCGGCGATTGGCAATTCATTCTACGAGGCCTGCCCTGAGATGTCGGAAGTGTTTGACTTCGCACGACGTTAGAAGGGAAGGGACACGGAAAGGCTTCGCAGACGGTTCAAATTCTGGTAAGAGTCTTGATCAAACGGTGCAAGCGTGCGCGCGCCTCCTGTCCCATGGCCGTAAACTCGATGCCCATTCCTTTGCCGGGCTGGCTAAAGCACACCAGTGCGCGGGCGCGCACGTCGCCGCCAGGGACTTCAAAAACCAGCTTAATTACATCTCCGGCCGGGGGAGGCTCCGGGGTCGAGATAAACAATCCCCCAAGCGCAAGAACGATGGCGGAGGATACTTTACGCTTGCCCAAGTGCTCCCAGGCAACGACCGCGCCTTTCGGCAGCGACACGCGCGGATATCTCCGAACTTGCTGTTTGGAAGGCATAAGGACTTGCTTTCCTATATAGTAATTTATTCGGTACTACCGAAGCCAAATTCCAAGAGAAAGAGTGTCCTAAGAAGAACCCCGCCGGCCCACAACAATCGAGTAAATATCCTCGCCCTCGTCGCCGCGAGGAGAGGGCACCCTCAAATTCCAAATCAAAAGCCGGGCCACCCGCCGCTCGGAGTTTTGATGTTCTATCCGTACGGGCACTTTTGGAGGGATTGGGTCTCCATTCAGTTACCGTTGTGCGTCTACGCAACTCCCTATTGACCGAGCCTTGCTCCGTATTCATGGTTCCGATAATCTCGAAGTCTGTGAAAAAGACGGCCAAAAAGAACGCCTTGCAGGTATGCCTGCTCTCGCCGCACCCCTTGGTGCTCAGCGAATTCGAGCGCGTGCTGTCGAATCCCGAATTCAAAACGGTCTCCAAGCATTTGGAATCGACGCTGGGACCGGATTTGCGCCATTTGCCGATCCCCAGAGCTGCGGTTTACGTTGTGGACGCGCATGTGGCTAAGCCCGCGGCCGGAGCGCTGCTTTCCAATATTCTCGACCATCACAGCGAAGCGCGCATCCTCGTGGTCGCCGAAAAATTTGACGCCGCGGAGAGCTACACGCTTCTGCAGATGGGCGCGAAAGGATTGCTCAGCTATGGCGAAGCGCGAGAGCAACTGGCGCGCGCGCTTCCGCTGGTGGCCAACGGCGGATTCTGGGTTCCGCGTTCCGTGCTTTCGGGGTTTGTCGATTCGGTTCTGGCCGGATCGCACAGCCGCCGCCTGAAGGTGGACACCGCCGCCGACTTGAGCCGCCGGGAACAGGAAGTTTTGAATTCGCTTCTCGAGAATCTGGCCAATAAAGAGATCGGAAGCAAGCTCAATATTTCCGAGCGAACCGTGAAATTTCACGTTTCCAATTTGCTGAGCAAATTTGGCGTCCGCCGCCGGGCCGATCTCATCCTGCTATGTTATCAAAAGCGCGGTGCCACCACCTGAGGTTCGCGCCTGCCGCGCTTCGGTTCCCGATTCGTGATTGGCAACTGGGCACACAGGCGGCGCGAGCGGGTATTGCGCCGATTAGAAAATTGTTATAGTCGGCTCGTTCATCGCGGAAATGGGAATTCGACAGGAGCGGAAGAAGACATCCATGCCTACCGATCGCAAACCGGAATACTTCAAGGGCGCGCAACTCCGCGTCGGAATTATTGGTTGTGGGTACGTGG
>Ga0210384_10000265_pt1 | contig 82953 bp, 75 predicted proteins | sample IncBWH2MmetaG_FD_160574 | JGI IMG/M metagenome (GOLD analysis project Ga0210384, IMG submission 160574) | Forest soil microbial communities from Barre Woods Harvard Forest LTER site, Petersham, Massachusetts, United States - Inc-BW-H-2-M | ecosystem: Environmental > Terrestrial > Soil >... | reverse complement strand
AGTGGAACTAACCGAATGGAACACGCGCTGGGCAAAACTGTAATTCAGAATTGAGATTGGAATGGCCACCACCACTAAAACCGATTATTACGAGCTGCTGGGTGTTCCGCGCAAATCCTCCGTGAAGGATATTCGCGCGGCCTACCGCAAGCTCGCGCGCAAGTATCATCCTGATCTGAATCCAGGCGACAAATCCGCTGAAGAAAAATTCAAGCAGATCCAGGAAGCTTACGAAGTTCTCTCCGACACCAAGAAGCGCCAGATGTACGACCAATTTGGTTTCAATGTCCCGGGTCCGGGCGGCGGTCCGCCTCCTGGCGCGGGACGCGGCGGCTCGCCCGAAGATATTCACTTCGATTTCGGCGGATTTGATTTCGGTGGTGGCGGCGGCGCGGCAGGGGCCGGGGGCACCAGCTTCCGCGATCTCTTCAGCCAGTTCTTCCGCGGCGCAGGTGCAGCCCAAGCCGGGCAATCGGAAGAGCAGGGCTCGGACCTTGAATATCAGATCGACATAACATTCGCGGAAGCCATGCGCGGCACCGTGAAGAAACTTACCTTCACGCGCCTCGATGTTTGCAACGTGTGTCATGGCGCCGGGTTCATGCCAGGCGATGAAAAAGTTTGCCCCACCTGCGGCGGATCAGGCCAGGTAACGCAAGTGAGCGGCAAAATGCGTTTTCAGGTGAGTTGTTCGCGCTGCGGCGGCGCCGGACGCCTGCACACAATTTGCCGCAATTGCGGCGGCGAAGGGCGCGTGCAACGCGCCGAGACGCTCGACGTGCGCATTCCACCCGGCGCGCAGACCGGCTCGCGCGTCCGCGTAGCCGGGCGCGGCAATGCCGGCACGCAGGGTGGACCACCCGGTGACCTTTACATCATCATGAAGGTCGAGCCGCATCCGTTTTTCGAGCGGCGCGGCGACGATCTCTACACCGTCGTGCCGGTTACCGTCCCCGAAGCTTCGCTGGGCGCAAAGGTGGAAGTGCCCACCATTGACGGACGCGCGCAGGTACGCATCCCGCCGGGCACCAACAGCGGCAAGCGGCTCCGCTTGCGGGAAAAAGGCGCTCCTTCGGCCCGGCATTCCGGCAAACGCGGCGATCAAATTGTGGAAGTGCAAGTGGTGGTGCCGAAGCCAGAAGATGAACGCGTACGAAATCTGTTGAAAGAATTGGACAAGGTGGACCACGAAGATCCCCGCCGCGAGATCTTTGCGCGGGCCACGGTGTAAAGGAAAGCACTGAGGAGAAGGAATATGGCAGCAGCGCGCCCCAGAAAACGAGCCAAAGCGGGCTACATGATCAGCGCCGTTGCCGAGCTCTACCATCTTCACCCTCAGACCCTGCGCCTCTACGAGCGCGTGGGCTTGCTGAAGCCTTCGCGCTCGCAAGGCAACACGCGCCTTTACACCGATAGCGATCTCGAGCGCTTGGAAGTGATCTTAAATTTGACCCGCGAACTCGGCGTCAACCTGGCTGGCATCGAAATCATCCTTAACATGCGCGACAAAATGTCCGAGATGCAGTCGCAGATGGAAGCATTCATCCACTTTGTACGCACGGAGGTGGCGCGCAGCTTCGTCACCGTGGACGACCGCAAATCACGCAACGCCATCGTCCGCGCCGCCCCGCGCCACGCCTTCCGCGTCGAGAAATAACCATGCGACCAGCTTTGTCACTCCGAACCCGAAAAATTTAGTTGTAGTCGGCTGAATCATCTCTCTTGTGTTATTTCCACTCCCCGGAATTCCACAGGTCCCGCAATTTGCACAGTCTTCCATCCAATTGCTATTCGCCGCCGCCCCCGCTAAGCTTCCTGCATGGCACGAACGGATTGTCCCATTTGCCAGGGCAGCGGCTGGAGAGTTGTCGAGCGATCTGCGGAAGGCGCGCAGCCGCTAGCGTCGCCGGAATCCGCCTGCCCAGGCGCCGCTGTCGGTGAACCGAGAATGGTGTGGGCCGTTCCCTGCGATTGCACCACAGGCGATCGCTCCGAGCGCGCTTTAGCCCGTGCACGCGTGCCGGAACGCTATCGCCACTGCGATTTCGAAAATTTCGAGACCGACAACGAAATCGAAAATGCCTCCCGCGACCAACTGCAAGCCTGGAACCGCAGCCTCACGCAAGCAAAATTAATCGTGCACCGCTTCGCGCAGGAATTTTCACCGGTACGCGAAATGCAAACCGAACACGGCCTGCTCCTGATTGGTCCCTGCGGTGTCGGGAAAACTCATCTCGCCGTCGCGGCCTTGAAAGTAATCGTGTCGCGCGGACACACCGGGCTCTTCTACGACTATCGCGAACTCTTGAAAGAAATCCAGGACAGCTACAACGCCGAGAGTCAGTCCACGGAAATGAGTGTGCTTGAGCCTGTGCTCACCGCGGAAGTTCTGGTGCTCGACGATGTGGGATCGAGCAAGCCGTCTTCCTGGGCGCTCGAGACCGTCGGACACATCCTCAACACGCGTTACAACAAAAAACGCGTCACCCTGCTCACCACAAATTTCCTCGATACCGACGCCACTCTGGCTGCGGCTTCCCCCGCCGCCTCCCGCGTCGCCGGATTGCGCGCTCCCACCATCGAAGATTCCCTCACCGAGCGCGTCGGCAAGCGTATCCGCTCCCGCCTCTACGAAATGTGCCGCGCCGTTGAGATTTCCGCTGCCGATTACCGCAAGGAAATCCGCAAAGCCAGCGGCTTCTCCGCCTGATTTTTGTTTTATGCAGTTCAGCGAAATGTGAACAGCGTTTTCGCTGTTTGTCAATTCCTGTTGAACATTTCTTACAACATGGTTTGGTTGACAATCATCAAACCGGACGCGTATCATCCTGACGATAAGAGTGTCGAGCGCGGGCGCTCTTTCCCCTTCATTGCTCTGACCCCCGCAGGGTTGAGTACCCGAGACGGTACTCTCGGCAAGCTGGGCACGATTTCGTATGGAGGCCGCTCCCCATGTCACCCGAACACGACGATCATCTTCAACCCTCTACCACTGAAGCCGCATCGGCAGATCCCGTGGCAGAGAATCCCAGCGTGGCTGTTGCAAACGCACACGGCGCTGCAAACGCCGGCGCCAGCGCCGCAACCGCTGTAGCCCGCGCGCAGGTACCTCCCACTCCGGAAGCTTCGAGTGAACCGGAAGCCTCAAGCCAAACTGCCGCTGAGCTCGCGCCTTCCACTGAGACCGATGTAGCCGCGACCATCAGCGTGGACGGTGAGTCGCAAGCCACATCCGATCCCGTCGTACCCAGCGAAGCTGGCGACACCGCCGAGACACCTGAGCTGACCGAGACGATGGATCAGCTCCTCGATCAATTTTCCGCTCCCGCTCCCGCTGCTGCCGAAGGAGAAATTTTCGACGGCCGCGTGTTGGCCGTCACCGACGCAGGAGTTGTGGTTGATGTCGGCGGAAAATTCGAAGGCCTGGTCCCCGCGCAGGAATTTCTCGACTCCGGCAGCCCCATCGAATTCGGCGCCGGACAAACCATCGAAGTCGAGCGCCTGCATGAACAGAAAGACGGCTACGTCCTGCTCTCCCACGTGCGCGCTCATAAGCGCCGCGTCTGGGAACGCATCGAGAAATCCTATCGCGAGCACGCCAACGTCACCGGCAAAGTGACGGAGCGCATCAAGGGCGGCCTGGTGGTGGACATCGGCGTTCGTGCTTTCCTGCCCGCTTCACAGATTGAGTTGCGCCCGGTGCATGACCTTGACGGCTGGAAGGATCGCGAAATTGAGCTTCGTGTTCTGAAGCTGAATCGCAAGCGCGGCAATGTGGTGGTCAGCCGCCGCGTGATTCTCGAGGACGATCAGAAATCCAAGCGCGATTCGCTGATGTCCACGCTCTCCGAAGGTGCGGTAGTCACCGGCAAAGTAAAAAACATCACCGATTACGGCGTGTTCGTGGACCTGGGCGGAATGGACGGCTTACTCCATGTCAGCGACCTGGTCTGGGGCCGCGTGCCGCATCCCTCCTCCGTGGTGCAAGCCGGCGAAGAAATTCAAGTTCAAATCCTGAAATTCGACAAGGAAAAACAGCGCATCTCTCTCGGCCGCAAGCAACTTCTTCCTGATCCCTGGGCCACTGTTCCCGAGCGTTTTCCCACCGGCACGCGCGTGCAGGGAAAAATTGTCGGCGTCACCGATTACGGCGCGTTCGTGCAAATCGAACCCGGCGTCGAGGGGTTGGTTCATGTCAGCGAAATGAGCTGGTCGAAGCGCACCAAACATCCGTCCAAAATCGTGAAGGTGGGCGAGGAAGTGGACGTCGTGGTCCTCGATGTAAAAACAGATCAGCGCCGCATCTCTCTCGGCTTGAAGCAAACGCTGCCTGATCCCTGGGGCGCGGCTGCGGAAAAATATCCGGTGGGCACAGTCGTTACTGGACGCGTCCGCAATCTTGCGGACTTCGGCGCGTTCGTCGAAATTGAAGAAGGCATGGAAGGCCTGATCCACATCAGCGACGTGAGTTGGACCGAGCGCATCAAGCATCCCAGCGACCGCTTCAAGAAGGGCGATTCGGTGCAGGCCAAAGTGCTGAAAGTTGACTCCCAGAACCGCCGCCTCTCTCTCGGCATCAAGCAGGTCAACGACATCTGGGCCAACTGGTTTGCCGAACACAAAATCGGCGATGTCCTTCGCGGAAAAGTGGCGCGCACCACGGATTTTGGCGCCTTCGTCGAACTCTCTGAAGGCATCGAAGGCCTCTGCCACGTTTCCGAGATCGAAGAGCGCAAGCAAAAGGGCGAGCGTGATAAGGACAAAGGCCCGCGCAGCGCCCGCGTCACTTCTGTCCTCGCTGCCGGACAGGAGCACGACTTCAAAATCCTGCGCCTCGAGCCCGACCAGCACAAAATCAGCCTGAGTTTCCGCGCCGCGCAAAAGCCGGTCGAGCGCCCGGAACCGGAAACGGTCCGTGCGCCCAAGCCTGCGAAGCCGTCGCCAAACGCCACCATTGGCGATGCTCTTGCCGCCAAGCCGGCGAAATCATCACCGAATGCCACCATTGGCGATGCCATTCTGGCCAAGAGGCAGTCGTCGTAGCGGTGCATCCCTTATGTCGCGTGAGCGCATCCTCCTGGCAGCCCTTCATGGAGGAAAATCGTTTACCTTAAGGTAGTTTGGTGATATGCAAAGGGCCGCAATGCGCCCCGCCCCGGCGCTTAAACCGGCTCTTTACTGACGCAACATTGTGAGAGGAGGCTCTCGTTCCATGGTTGAAGCCGCTGGAGAGCACCACAAAGAACACACGATGACCAAGGCCGAGCTGGTCGAGGAAGTCACCCGCGTGACCGAATTGCCCCGCAAGGAATCCGAAGCCGTCGTCGAAACGATTTTCGAAAGCATCATCAGCGCCTTGCAATCCGACGATAAAATCGAGATTCGCGGCTTTGGCAGCTTCCGCACTCGCCAGCGCCGCGGCCGCACGGGGCGCAATCCCAAGACCGGTGCGAAAGTGGAAGTCCCTCCGAAAAAAATTCCCTTCTTCAAGCCCAGCAAGGAATTGAAGGACTACGTCAATAATCCGCGCTCGGCCGCTGCCGGTTCCACCGATCACGGCAAGCAGAGCTGAACGGATGGATTACCTTTGGACGCCGTGGCGGTACCGCTACATCGCCGATGCGTCGAAGGATCAGGGTTGCATTTTCTGCGACGCCCTCAAGGCTGAGGACGACGCCAAAACTCACATCATCTTCCGCGGCAAAAAAAATTTCGTCCTCCTGAATCGCTACCCCTACACCAGCGGTCACGTCATGGTAGTTCCCTTTGCGCATGTCGCGGACCTCTCCGCCGCCGACCCGGAAACGCTTGCGGAAATGATGAGCATCGCCCAGCGCGTGCAATCCGCGCTCGAGAAAATCTATCACCCGCAGGGTTACAATCTCGGCATGAATCTTGGGCGAGCTGCCGGCGCGGGCGTTGTCGGCCACTTGCATCTTCATGTGCTGCCGCGATGGTCGGGCGACGCTAATTTCATGACCGTTGTCGGCGAAACCCGCGTCGAGCCCGAAGATCTCTCCACAACCTACGAAAAACTCCACAAAGCCCTGGCGGTTAATCCCGATGGACGCGCCTGATCGCAATCAAGTCCTGCAATTGCTCGCGGAAGCGCGCGAAGCGCTTGTCGCTTCCACCGCCGGCCTCTCCGATGAACAAGCGAAAATCCGCCCCGCGCCTGACCGCTGGTCCGTTCTAGATTGCGTCGAGCACGTCGCTTTCGTCGAAGACGCGCTCTTCACGCGTATCAGCACGCAAATGGTTCCCGCTGCTCCCGACCCCGATCGCACGCGCGAGGAATTAATTCTCCGCGTGGCCGGCGCACGCGAGAGAAGGTTCAATGCCCCGGAGCAGGCCCAGCCAAAGGGTCGTTTTGCCGATCTGGCCTCCGCGCTCCAGCATTTCAAGCAGAGCCGCGCGCGCAGCATTGCATATTTCGAGCAGTGCGACCTCGATCTCCGCGCTCATTCTCTGCTTCATCCCGTCGTCGGCCCCACCAACGGCCAGGAATTTGCCCTCATTCTCGCCCTCCACCCCGCACGCCACGCCGCCCAAATTCGCGAAGTCCGCAGCGCCCTCGGTTTCGCCTGAAATTAGTCGCCCACCGATATTCGGGAGACGGTACTTGACATCTTCGGTACTCCAGCGCAGAATCCGCGCAATTCCGATGTCTGGCCCGCCCTCTATGTTCGATTCGCCGTCGCCGATTAGTGCTGCGACCCAGGAAACCGGCTACATCCAGCCGACCTTCGGTGATGGCCTTCGCATCTGGTGGGCTTTTTTCTGGCCAACATCGCTAATCGCCGGCATTCTGACGGCCGCAGTCAACTACAGCCTGCTGCGCATTTACCAGAACTCCGACATACCCGGCAACGTGCTCCGCCCGATCCTGAAGCTGGATCCCTACGTGTTCACATACATCGTCGCCCTGTTCGTGATGGATTACGTCCTCCAGAAGAAATTCAAGCATTTCCGCATGGGAATGCTTTCTAACCACGGCGGCGAAGGCGCGCAAGAGCTTGACGTGACCCTCGGGCGCAGTCTCCGCGTCTGGTGGACCTACTCATGGCGCTCCCTCATCTACCGGCTTATCCTTGCGTTCGTCACCACAATTCCGATGGGTGTGATCCTCGGCCTGTTTACCAGGATGCCGGTTGCTCATGGCCTCGCTCAACTTCTGGCCATGGTTGCGATTGACGGCGCTGTGGGTCTTTTTGTCATTTATTCCAACATTCTTGATGAAGACTTCGGCGATTGCCGCGTCTCTCTCCTGCCCCGCCGGAAAGAAAATGCAGTCCCGGCTGCTCCTGCTGTAACCCCCGCGACCAATTGAGAATGCCCTACTCGTCTTTCTACTCATTTTTGCTTCACTATTCTCGTCACGCAGCCTAGAATTCCGGTTACTTCTGGCAGTCCATTCATCGCCAGAAGAGGACTCAAGCGTGAATTTGCAACTAACGGAAGAGCAGCAACTACTCCAAAAAAGCGTCCGCGAATTTGCCGAAGCGGAAGTAAAGCCGCTCGCCCGGGAAATTGACGAGACGGGCCGCTTCCCGCGCGACACTTTCAAAAAAGCCGCAGAGCTCGGCCTCACCGGCGTCGCCATGCCCGAACAATACGGCGGCGCGGGCATGGACCACATCAGCTACGCCATCGTGATCGAAGAAATTTCGCGCGTTTGCGCTTCCACCGGCGTCATTCTTTCCGTCCAGAATTCTCTCTACTGCGACCCCATCCACCGCTTCGGCACCGAAGATCAAAAAAAGAAATTCCTGGTCCCCTACGCGCGCGGCGAAAAAATTGGCTGCTACGCGCTTACCGAGCCCCAGGCCGGTTCCAACGCTGCAGCGCTCACCACCAAAGCCGTCCTCAAGGGCGACCGCTACGTCCTCAACGGCACCAAAGCATGGATCACCAATGGTGGAGCAGCCGACGCCGCCGTCGTTTACGTGAACACCCATCCGGAAAAAGGCGAGAAGGGAATCACGGCGCTGGTGGTTGAGAAGGGCACGCGCGGTTTCAGCGTCGGCAAGGAAGAAAAAAAGCTCGGCATCCATGGCAGCGCTTGCACCGAGCTGGTCTTCTCCGATTGCGAAGTCCCCGCCGCCAACCGCATCGGCAACGAAGGCGAAGGCTACAAAGTCGCGCTTTCCACTCTCGATGGCGGCCGCATCGGCATCGCTGCGCAAGCCATCGGCATCGCCCAGGGCGCTTTCGAAGCCGCGCTTTCCTACGCGCAGCAGCGCCAGGCCTTTGGACATCCCATCTCGGATTTCCAGGCCATTCAATTCATGCTGGCTGACATGGCCACGGAAATTGACGCGGCCCGCCTGCTTGCCCGCCGCGCCGCCTGGAAACAGGATTCCGGCGCGCGATTCTCGATGGAAGCATCCATCGCAAAATTATTTTCAAGCGAAATGGCTACCCGCGTCACTCACAAAGCCATTCAGATTCACGGCGGCAATGGCTACAGCAGCGAATATCCCGTCGAGCGCGCCTACCGCGACGCCCGTATCACCGAAATCTACGAAGGCACCAGCGAAATTCAGCGCCTGGTAATCGCCGCCTGGGTTCTCCGGAGCTACTAGATTGCGAAAACATACTTGGATATGCAGACATCGTGTCACCTACATCCGGAATGAATGCATCATGTGGATTGAAACAAGGAAATGAAGCTCGGCGAGGTGATCGGGTGCATTGGATTCGTAATTGGTCTTGTTGGGCCAGTTTTGTTTTATACAAGTCCACCTCCATTCTTTCAGTCATTCTTTGTATGCCCCTGGTGCCCGTACATTGTGATTTTCCCGTCGAGCACGTTGACATGGGTAGGAATTGGTCTTAGGTGGGGCTTGGTTTGCGGCTTGTTATTTGCTCTGATTGGTTTCGTCATCGGCTGGACGATAGCCAAAGTCGGGCGCTTACACGGAGCCGGTGGCCGCAAGGTCTTCTGTTGACTTTCTAGATAACATGTGATAGTGTGTTTCCCATGAAAGCATCATCCCAATTCCTTGTCTGGCTCGCTGTATGCCAAGGGGCGGCCGAGTAACCAACGAACGCAAGTTTTCTTCTCCGTGTTTGCCACTTTCTAATAGCCAACCGCCGGAATTAGAATCCGCCGTAAGCCATTCAAAACACACGCAGCTAACTTTTTCTAATAGCCAACTTTCCCCCCTTTTCTTTTTGCCGCTCTTCACCCTCCTCTTGTCCCCACAACCCATTACCAGGTGTATCCTCAAGAGGATGCTCCCGCTCGATTCCGGCCAGGATTTCCATCCCGCCTGCGACGAAGATTTCTTCCCTGCGCTCCCTTCGCGCTCGGGCGTGCTGCTCATCGAAATGGGCGACTCGGGCGCCCAGCCTTATCTCGCGCGGACGGCAGACATTCGCCGTGCCGCAGAGCGGCTGCTTCGTGAGCCAGAGCATCTTTCGAAGCGTCTGAATCTTCGCCAGGTCGCCGCGCGAATCCGCTACCGCGTCACGGGTTCGAAATTCGAACAAACCCTGGCGCTCTATGAACAGGCGAAGCTCCATTTCCCGCGCCGCTACCGTGACCTGATGCGCCTGCGACCGCCTGCTCTCCTGAAGGTAAATTTGCGGAATGAATATCCTCGCTGTTACGTCACGCGCCGGATCAGCGCTGATGAAGGATTTTATTTTGGCCCGTTTTCCTCGCGCCGCGCCGCCGATGCTTTCGCCGAAGGCTTTCTGGATCTCTTCAAAATCCGTCGCTGCCAGATCAAAATTCGCCGCGACCCGGATTATCCCGGCTGCATTTATTCGGAAATGAAAATGTGTCTCGCTCCGTGTTTTGCAGGCTGCACGAAAGAAGACTACGACGTGGAAACCGGGCGTGTCCTGGAAACGCTCGAAACCACCGGCGCCTCGCTCACGGAACAACTCGAAAAGGAGCGCGAAACGGCCAGTGAATCGCTCGATTACGAGCGCGCCGCAGCTCTCCACAAACGCCTCGAGAAAGTTTCCGCAGCCCTGCGTGGAATGCCGGAAGTCGCTCGCCGCATCGAGGATCTCGACGCCGTCATACTGCAACGCACCGCCGAGGAAATGACCATCGCCGTCTTTCCCGTGCGCGCCGGGATGCTCGCTGAACCAATTTTTGTGCGATTCGCGGAGCTTTCCAGCCAACCGCGCTCTGTCGAAGCCATCCTTCGCAAAGAATTGGATCCACAAGCGAGCACGGACGCTCCCAATTTGCCAAAGGAAAAAACCCAGGAGAGAGAAGCGATGGCGGCCCATCCGTTGCCGCCACCGCTCACTGAATGGCGCGCACGGTACGGTTTGCGCTCCGCGCCGCCGGAACTCGCGGAACATCTCGCTCTGCTCGCTCGGTGGTTTTACTCTAAGCCGCGCGAGGGTGAAATATTTTTCCGCGAAGCCGACTGGCCTTACCGCCGCATCCTTCGCGCTTGCGGGCGGCTGCTTGGATCGGCAGAACCAACCCAATTTGGTTCGCAACATTCGGGATAATCGAAACATGGCCGGGAATTATTGCGTCGTACAATTGGTGCACATGAGGCAGGCTCACAAAAATGAGAATACTTCGGTGGCCGCGTTGGACGATCGGCGCGTTCCCGGGATGCTGCGCTCGTTGCGCCATCGTAATTTTCAGCTTTTCTTCAGCGGCCAACTGATCTCGGTGATCGGCACCTGGATGCAGAATGTCGCGCAATCATGGCTCGTTTACCGCTTGACGGGATCATCACTCCTTCTTGGCCTGGTCGGCTTCGCGGGACAGATTCCCGTTTTTCTTCTGGCTCCAATAGGCGGGATGGCGGCGGACAGGTGGAATCGGCATCGAATTGTCATCGGCACCCAAATCTCCTCCATGATTTTGGCTTTCATCCTGGCCACGCTCACTCTCCTGCATATAGTTCGCGTGTGGGAAATTGTGATCCTTGCGTCGCTGTTGGGCGCCATTAACGCGTTCGACATTCCGGCGCGGCAATCGTTTTTGATTGACATGGTGGGTCGCGAAGATCTGATGAACGCCATCGCGCTGAACTCTTCTATGTTCAATGGCGCGCGCGTGATTGGCCCGGCCATCGCCGGCCTCCTCGTCGCCTGGATTGGGGAAGGCTGGTGCTTCTTCGCGAACGCCGTGAGTTATATTGCGGTGATCGCCGGATTGTTGATGATGCAGCTTCAACCTCCCCGGCAGATAGTCATCAAGACGAGTCCATTCGAACACATCGCCGAAGGATTCCGATTCGTCCGTCGAACCAAGCCAATCCTCGCGATCATGCTGCTGATCGGTCTGGTGAGCCTGGTGGCGGTCCCCTATTCTGTTCTGATGCCGATTTTTGCGGATCGCATTCTCCATGGCGGCGCGCGCGGGCTCGGCATTTTGATGGGCGCTACGGGAGTCGGCGCGCTCCTGGCCGCGTTGACGCTGGCGATGCGCCAGGGCGTGCACGGTCTTGGCCGATGGGTGGGCTTCTCGGCGGCGGGCTTCGGCGTCAGCCTGATTTTATTTTCATTTTCGAAGTGGTTTTTCCTTTCGGTGATTCTGCTTGTGCCGGTCGGCTATTCCGTGATGCTCCAGATGTCCAGCTCCAACACACTGATTCAAGCCATGGTTCCGGACAACCTGCGAGGCCGCGCCATGGCCGCCTACACCATGATGTTTATGGGCATGGCGCCCATGGGCTCATTGTTCGCTGGAGGGCTGGCGGCACGAATCGGCGCGCCATGGACAGTTGCGATCGGCGGAATGGGGGCTGTACTCGGCTCGATTGTCTTTTTACGGAAATTGCCAGGGTTGCGATTTGAAGCTCGGCAATTAATCGTAGCGCAGGGAATCGGCATCCCTGAACCGGTGGAAGAAATTACTGCGCGAGGAATCTCCTGATGGCGCGCCACAAATCAAAAAACAGTAAATGGCGGTCTGTTATACTGCGTGCTTATCCTAACTTTTTCCGCTTCGAGGCGAGGTTCTGATGTCATCTCCCGCACCCCTGAATGACGGTCGAATACCCGGACGCGCCACCGCGCAGGGAACGCTGCGCTACGCCGCGCGATTCCAGGGACGCTCCGCCTCGGGACATTTCCGCGAAATCATGGGCGGGCTGGTGCTTTCTTCCATTGGAATCGGAACTTACCTGGGAGATCCGGACGACGCGACGGACAAGCGCTACACCGCGGCTGTAGTGGCCTCAGTCGAAGGCGGCGTCAATGTGATTGACACGGCAATAAATTACCGCCTCCAACGCAGCGAACGCGCCATTGGCACAGCTTTGCAAAAAATCCTGTCACACGGATTTTCACGCGAGGAGTTCGTCATCTGCACCAAGGCGGGTTTTCTGACGCCGGATGGTGAGATGCCGCCGGACCCGAACGTTTATTTCAAACGCGAATTTCTCGATCGCGGAACTTTCAAGGTCGAAGATATTGCCGCAGGCTGTCACTGCATGGCGCCACGTTACCTGGAAAATCAGCTTGATCGGAGTCTGCGGAATCTTGGTGTCGAATGCGTGGACGTCTTCTATTTGCACAATCCGGAAACGCAATTGACTGAAGTCCCTCCCGAAGAGTTTCACAAACGCATCGAGGCGGCGTTCAAGTTCCTCGAATCGGCGGTCTCCGCCGGAAAAATCGGCGCGTATGGCATGGCCACATGGAATGCGTTTCGCGACGACCCGAACGCCGAGGGTTTCCTGCCGCTCGAGGGCATGGCTGATATCGCCCGTGAAATTGCCGGCGAGGACCATCACTTCCGCTACGTGCAGTTGCCTTTTAATCTCGCCATGCCGGAAGCGCTGACACGTCCCAATCAAGCAGTGGGTGGACGCGCCATGCCGATGGTGCAGGCCGCACGCGCGTTGGGCGTCACGTTACTCACCAGCGCGGCTCTGCTGCAAGGCCAGTTGACGAAAAACCTTCCGCCGTTCGTCAAGTCGGCGCTGAATTTGAATACTGACTCTGCGCTTGCCTTGCAGTTCGCGCGCTCCGTTCCCGGGCTCACTACTTCGCTGGTTGGAATGAGCAAGCTCGAACACGTGCAGGCAAATCTCGCGCTCGTCGGCGTCGAGCCCACTCCGCGCGAGCAATTTCTGAAATTATTTGAAGCCAAGGCCTAGGAATTTGCAGGATTGGGCGCAGTCGCGGGGCGGGGATGCCTTTCGAGGAGCCACTGGGTGATGGCGGCTCCCACTTTTTCGAGCTCCCCGGCAAAAAAATGATCGGCGCCCTCGACGATCACCAGCCGTTTCGGGTCGCCAAGGGTCGCGAAAACAGATTCGATATTTTCCCGTGATCCGAACTTATCGTTTCCACCCTGTACAATCAGTTTTGGTTTCGCGCAAGATTGCAGGAAATCGAATTTCGAATGATTCACGGGAAGGCCGAGCCCGATCAACTCCGCAACACGCGCATCGCTGCAACCCACACGCAGCCCGACCACCGAACCAAAACTGAATCCCGCGGCGAGCATCGGCCGTCCCGGAAATTCCGCAGCCAGATATTCCAGAGCTGCTCGCACATCTTCTTCTTCGCCGCGGCCTTTGTCGTGGACTCCCGCGCTCAATCCAACACCACGAAAATTGAAACGCAGCACAGGGATTCCGAACAGGTGCAGCGCCTTCGCCGTCTGGAAAACCACTTTGTTGTGCATGGTCCCGGCGAACAGTGGATGGGGATGGCAGACCACAGCGACGAGCGGAGGATTCACGACCGGCGAGGTCCACAGCAAGGCTTCGAGCTGCCCTGCAGGCCCGTCGAGAAACAATTTGCGATGGAATACTTCAGCCATGAAATTCAGAGTGAATGAGTGTAAAGGACCAACTATCGGAGAGCAAACCGGGATTGCACGTCAAAACCTGGCGGACTTCTCCCAATGCACGGCAACGCTCGTGAATACTGCACTGAGTCCGTTCTCCGGATCAGCGAGCAGCGCGATTCCGTGCGGATCCGAGTGCGGCGCGACGCGTACGACGCGCGCCGGAATCTCCCGTGCCCGCGCCCATTCGCCCCACGAAAGTGTCGCAAGCAATGAATCGTTCTGCGCGAAAATTCGCGCGGTCAAGAATCGCGCTCCACTCCGTGAAATGTCCTCGGTCATGGATTCTTCAGGCCAAGGCGCTCCTGCAGCACGAACGAAAATTGGCAGCGCGAAGGGAACGCGAGCAGAAGCTCGGCGTTCCTGCGCGGGCGGGCGCGGCGCGCTCCTCGGCGGGAATTCCAGATGCACTGCAACCCGGTAGCTGCCTTTTCCTGCTCTTTCAACACGCACAACGCGCGCCGGAGTTTCCGGTTGCGCCGTGAGTGCCGCATTAGAATCATAAGGAAACGCGACCCAAATTCGCGCATGCAATTCGCACGGTTCAATGCGGTAAATCAGCAGTCCTTCGCGGGACACGTCGAGTGTGTGTGTGACTTCCAGGCGCATACCGAAGGGACCGCGCCACCGGATTCGCACCGGAAGATTGAGCTGGGCACGAGGGTGTTTTCGAATTTCGGTGAAGGTTGCCAAGCGTGACATCCCGGCCCATCCTAACGACAGGCGAGACGAAGGTCAAACATTCGCTCCGCTTACGCCCAGAGGCATACGTGAATTTGATTGCGCGCACCTGGAAGCAATGTTACTTTGTGCTCAATGGAAGGTCCTGCGGGAGGAAACGTGGAATCGGGTGTGGAGCGCCGCGCTGCACGACGATTTTCTATGATGCTTCCCTTGAAAGTGCGATTCGCGGCGGAGAGCGGTATTACCGAGCACGTAGGTGAAACGCGGGACGTCAGTTTCCGCGGCTTGTATTTTTTGATCGAAGCGAGCGTGGAAACGGGCAGCTCGATTGAATTTGTCCTCACTTTACCTCAGCAAATTACTCTGGCCGGCGACGTGCACATCCGGTGTTACGCGCGGGTGCTTCGCGTGGAGCAGCACAATGGCCGGCGCGGAGTGGCCGCGCGCATCGAACGCTACGAATTTCTCCCTACCTCCGCCTGACGGGTTTCCCGAAACAGAGTAGAATGTTTTTTTCGCCCCGCGAATCAGGAGGCTGTATGTACCACTATGATCCCAAGGTGGCGCTGGATGAATTGCGGGATGACGCGACGCTACCGCACCCGGTGCATCTGCGCGACATGATCCTGCGAACGAAACTCGAGCCGAGTTCCGCACTCAACCTGAACCGCGAGTTTCAGGACTACCTGACGCACTTCGGCGAGACGCAGAAAATGGCCCGCGAGATTCTGGAACGGCTTGCGGAAGGCGTGCGAAAAGCTTCCGCGTAACGACGCAGCGAAAAATCTCCACGACGCGCGAGTGAATCGCTTGAGCGTGAGTTTGTCATGCGGCGGATGCAGAATTTATTTGTCGGCCCGGCAGGAAGCCTGAAACGGAGAACTCGGGATGGCACGCAATACGTTGCTAATCGACGCAGACGACACGCTTTGGGAAAACAATATTTTCTTCGAGAAGACCATCGATCATTTCATTTCGCAACTCGAGCATCTTGGCTACACGCGTGAATATATCCGGCACATCCTGAATGAAACTGAGCGCCGCAATATCCGCCAACACGGCTACGGCGTGCGCAGCTTTCGCAGATCTCTCGAGGACACATATCTAAAGCTGGCGGGAAATTCAGCGCGGCGCGAGTTAGTCCAGGAAATCGAGCGGATGGCCGCAGAGTTGGAAGCCACGCCACCACATATTCTAGATGGCGTTCCGGAGACGCTGGCCTATCTTTCAAAGCATCATCGCCTGATCCTGTTGAGCAAGGGCGAACCTGCCGAACAAGTCGCGAAAGTGGAACGTTCCGGGCTCCAGCCTTATTTTGACGCGATTGAAATCGTGTTAGAGAAAGCTCCAGACACGTACGACCGCATGGTGGAACAATTCAAGATCGTGAAGACACATGGCTGGATGGTGGGCAACAGTCCGCGCAGCGACATCAATCCGGCGCTTCAATCGGGTCTAAATGCCGTTTTCATTCCTCACCCCGCGACGTGGGAGCTGGAGAAAACAGAACTGGAGAGCGGGACGGGAAAACTGCTGATCCTGGCAAGTTTTCGCGAGCTCCGCGGACATTTTTGAGCATCTGCAGATTCCCTCGAGCGTCTAACCAGGCTCCTGAACAAATGCGGAACGAATAGGAGGAGACATTGCCTGCGCCTTCGGATTCAGAGACTGCAACACGAGGTGCGCGAGTTGCGGTTATGGGAGCAGGGGCAGTCGGCTCCTATTTCGGAGGGATGCTGGCGCGCGCCGGCGCACGGGTGACGCTGATCGGGCGCGAGGCGCACGTGCAAGCGATTCGCCGAGGCGGATTAATTCTGGATACGGTTACGTTTCAGGAGCGCGTGACGGCGGGGGCTTCGACCGAGCTCTCAGCAGCGCGGGATGCCGAGTTCGTTCTATTTTGCGTAAAGGCAGTGGACACGGAGGGTGCAGCGCGCTTGCTGGCGCCGAACCTCTCACCCGGCGCGGTGGTGGTGAGCTTGCAAAACGGCGTGGACAATGTCGCGCGAATTCGCGCTTGCTCGGGAATCGACGCGTTGCCCGCGGTTGTTTATGTAGCGGCCGCCATGCCTGAGCCTGGCCACGTGAAACATTCTGGCCGGGGCGATATCATCGCGGGTGAATTTTTAGGAAACGCGCGCGCAACAGGCTCACAGGCCGGACGGCCGGAACGAGTTGGTGCGCTATTTGCAGGCGCGGGCGTGCCGTACCGTGTTTCGGCCAACATTGAGATAGATCTGTGGACGAAGATGGTGATGAACTGCGCGGGGAATGCGGTGACGGCGATTGCGCAAACGAGTTTTGGGCATGCGGCGCGGAATTTGCCGGTCCGCGAAGTAATGCGGCAGGTGATTGAAGAAACAGTGAAGGTAGGACGCGCGGCCGGCGTGCAATTGCCCGAAGAAGGGTGGGTGGAGAAGGGAATCAAGAACGCGGAGGGGCTGGGCGAAGCGACATCCTCAATGGCCCAGGATACCGCGCGGGGAAAACGCACAGAAATTGATTCGTTGAATGGTTACATTGTGCGGCGCGGCACTGAGCTGGGCATACCCACGCCTGTAAGTGCGACGCTCACAGCGCTGGTGAAATTGATTGAAGAGCGAAACGCGCAGAAGGGGCGCCCGGCAGCGACGTCTCAGTAATCGGGAGAAACGCGGAAGCGGAAGGGGATGTGCGCGACTGTCTCCATATCAACGGGCGCGCCATCGCGAGTCCCGGGCCGGAATTTCCAATGAGCCAGCGCCTCCATGGCATTCGCATCCAGTTGGGGTTCCAGCCCACGAACCACCTGGATGCTATCCACTGAGCCATCTTTTCGGATAATGGCGTAGAGAATCACCTCGCCCTGCACGTGTTCCTTGACCAACTCGGGCGGATATTTCGGGTCCACTTTTTGAAGAAGGTCGGGACCCGACAGCGTGCCGCCACGCTGAAATCGCGGGTCGTCCTCGTCCAATTGCGCGCAATGGAGGATCCAACTCCCGGTGGCGCTCGACAGATTCGGCATGTTGACGTGGAGGGTGAAAATCTCCTTGCCGGAGAGAAGTTTTTCGGGCGGCAAGCTCGGATCGAAAGTTGCGACCGACGCCGGGCCATGATGCGAAGATGAAAGCCCTGGGCTGCTTCCGAGCGGGGTCCTTGGGTTCAGATTCAATTTCGTGGTGCTACGAGTTCCTACCGGCGCAATGCCTCCGCTAGATGGGTGCGGATTAGCGCCACCAGTGATGCTCACACCTGCGGGGAGCGAACTGCCACTGCCGCCACCACCACTTCCATTGGATGTACCGCCAGCTCCGTTCGTTCCGCCTCCCGAAGATGAATTTCCGCCGGAGCCACCATTTCCGTGGGGGCCGTTATCAGTTCCGCCGGGGACACCCGCCTGTTTGCCATCGGGCGAGATGGCGATGCGCGCTGAAAGATTACCCTGTGGGACGTTCACCTCGGGGGCAGGCGGCGCAGGAGTGGCCGAGAGCGCGATGATGCGGTGCAAGCTTGCGTCGCCGCTCGAAGCTGCATCAGCCACTTCGGGAGCACTGGCGGCATCTGCCTGCGCCTCGCGTTGTTTCGCAACGGGCGCGGACATTGGAGCAACAGGCATTCTAGGCTGCTGGTTCACTACCGGCGCCGAAGCGATATTCAGTTGACCGGGATTTTTTTCCGCGTTTGCAACTTCCGGCGCGGCCAAATCGCTCGCAGCCCGAAGTTGCGTACGCGGCGCTGCCGTGGTGGGTGTGATGTGAACTTTTGGACGAGGCACAGTTGCGGTCCACTCGACGATGTTAGGTAACTGAGGTTCGATTTTCGGCGCCACCTGTGGGGCGTCGGGCTGGATCAAAGTTTGCCGCGGATGAGTGATGTGCACAGGCGTGGAAAGAATTGTCTGTCGCGGGTGATAGGCATCGGCACCGCGCTGGGGCAGAGGTTTTCCCGGGTCGCCGGGCGGGCTGGGCTTAGCCGCCGGGCCGGGCAATTCGATGGCGGGCAAATCCTGCGCGGGTGGGTACCAGGTCAGCTCGAGGTGGACGGGCGCGAGGTTCGGCTGCGTGTGCGGGATAAAACCCCAGATCGGAAGCATCAGAAGAAGGATCGCGGCAATATGCCACAGGGAAGATGCCAGGAATGCGGGCGCGGAAACTTTTCCTCGAACCCAGTGAATGCGGAGGACGGAGTTTCGAGGCGGCTCGGTGTCTCTGGGTGCACGTGGTCCAGTGAAGTAAGCGCGCAAGCTGGTGCGAAATTCCCGCCACGGGGATTCCCAATGTACGCCAAAATCGACCTTCACTGCAGGCGAGGGGACGTCGACCCGAGTAAAGGATCGGAGGAGCGGCGATGACTCCGGAGACTGAAGGCGTTGCATTGGAGAAGCCATTATATATATCCGCGAAATGAGATGCAGGCAGACTAGGCTGCGGCTGCCAGACGATAAAAACTTAATGCTGCATCACCCTGCTCGAGAAGGCGAGTGCATTCGAGCCGGTCAAAGCGTTCGGGCAATTCCATACTGTGGTGATGCTCGACAATCACGAGACCGTAGGGGGCGACCAGGTGCGAGGCGTCGAGAAATTCGAGCGCGCGCAGGTGCTCCTCCCCCTCGTAGGGCGGATCGAGAAAAATAAAATCCGCCAGCAGATGTCGAGCGGCAAGATTTTTCAGACCTTTCACAACATCTGCCTCCATGACTTCGACACCGCTGCAGATTCCAAGGGCATCCAGATTTTGCCGCACCAATCGGGTAGCAGCGGCGTGCGATTCGATGAAGATGGTTTCGCGCGCGCCGCGGCTGATGGCTTCAATACCGATCGCTCCCGTGCCGGCGTATAGATCCACGAACAGAGAATCCTCGACCGAAGGACCGAGGACATTGAATAGTGTTTCGCGCAGACGATCGCTTGTGGGCCGGAGGCGTAATTTTCCCGGGCCTTTCAATTTCCGGCTGCGATATTTTCCCGCAATCACGCGCATGATTCATCCCACAGACGCCAGATGGTACCGCTTCTGCCAGGCGGGGCTGAGAGATTCCAGACGCGCCACCACTTCGCTTGCGCGGGCAGAATCTTCGGCGAGAGCGAAGGCTTCGCGGCGGGCCAGTTCGAGCAATTCGTGATCGCGCAATGGCTGGGCCACGGAAAAAGCGGCGTCGCCATGCTGGCGAGTGCCGAAGAATTCCCCCGGGCCGCGGAGCTTCAGGTCGCGTTCGGCAATTTCGAAGCCGTTGGAGGTCGCCACCATGGTTTCGATGCGTTCTCGCGCATCTCCTGTGATGGATTGGGAGGCGACGAGGATGCACTGGGATTTTTCGGCGCCGCGGCCGATGCGCCCGCGGAGCTGGTGAAGCTGCGCGAGCCCGAAACGATCGGCATGCTCGACCACCATCACGGTTGCGTTCGGAACATCCACGCCAACTTCGATTACCGTGGTGGCCACGAGAATTTGCAGCGCGCCCCAGCGAAAACTTTCCATAACTGCGTCTTTCTCATCGTTCTTCAAGCGGCCGTGGAGCAGGCCCACGCGCATTTGCGGAAATACATTTTTTGCGAGGCGTTCATATTCCGCGGCGGCGGCTTTCAGTTCCTGCTTTGATTCTTCGATGACGGGGTAAACCACAAAGGCCTGGCGGCCGCGCGCAATTTCGCGACGCACGAATTCCCACACGCCTGAGAGTTGTGAGGGATCGCTCCAGCGCGTTTCGACGAGGGAGCGGCCTGGGGGCATTTCGTCAATCACGGAGAGGTCGAGATCACCGTAGAGAGTGAGGGCCAGTGTGCGAGGGATGGGGGTTGCCGTCATGACCAGCACATGGGGAGACGCGCCTTTTTCGATCAGGCGCTTGCGCTGCAGGACGCCGAAGCGGTGCTGCTCGTCCACGATGACGAATCCCAGGCGCTTGAATTTCACCGGGTGTTCGATGAGCGCGTGCGTGCCTACAACAAATTGGGCTTTGCCGCTCTCGACGCGATCAAGAGCTTCATCCTTTCTTGTACGTTTCCGATCGCTCACCAGCAGTTCCACGCCATAGCCTGCAGGATGGAAAATGCGGCGAGCGGAAAGGTAGTGCTGCGCGGCGAGAATTTCTGTCGGCGCCATGAGAGCCACCTGGTAGCCGTTTTCAATGGCGATTGCAGCAGCCTCGAAGGCGACAATTGTTTTTCCGCTGCCGACGTCGCCTTCGAGCAAACGGTGCATGGGGTAAGGGCGTTCGAGATCGGCGGCAATTTCAGCGAGCACTTTTTTCTGGGCGGAGGTGGGCTTGAAGGGAAGAATGCGTTTCAAGGCCTCGCGGATTTTTTCCTCACGGACGCGCATGGCGATTCCCTGGGTGTTATGTTCACGCAGACGGCGCATCGCCAGTGCAAGCTGGTAATAGAAAAACTCCTCGAAAATCAGGCGAATTTGCGCGGGGCTGCGAAAACTGTTGAGCAGCTCGAGATTTTCATCCTTTGGCGGAAAGTGGGCGTAGAGCAAGGCATCGCGCCGCGAGGGAAACCGGTAACGTTCGCGGATCGCAGCGGGCAACATGTCCGGCACATCGCCTTCGAAATTCAAGAGCGTGCCATAGATGATTCGCCGCAGCATGCGCGAGCTGATGCTGCCGATGGCTTCGTAAATGGGGACGATGCGGCCGACCTCGGTGGAATCAGCAGTGGAGGCGTCGCCGATGCCGAGAAGCTCGATTTGCGGATTCACCATTTCTAGACGCCCGGGACGGAACTGGTCAACTTCCACTTTGCCGTGGAGCACGAGGCGCTGGCCTTCTTTAAATCGGCCCTCGAGATATGCGCCGTGAAAGAAGCGCGCGTGCAGGACGCCGGAATCGTCGCGCACCTGCACATGGAAGACGGAGCCGCGGCCTCGGGTGAATCGGATGGTGCCACCGGCGTTCGCGGGAGTCGCGAGGATTGTGTGCACCTGTCCGGGAATAATTTCTGAGATGGGAGTGAAGCTAATGCGGTCCTCGTAGCGGAAAGGGAGGTAGCTGAGGAGATCGGCGACGGTCGAGATGCCGCGTTCCTCGAGGATGGCGGCACGCTGGGGACCGACGCCACGCAAATACTTGACCGAGTTGGAGAAATCGATGGCCATAATTCTGGAGATACGTGGAAAAGGACCGGGCTGCCCACGACGCACTGCCTTTTATACCACCGCTAGAGGTAGCGGAAAGCCGTTTGCAGGCCACAGAGAGCGGCGGCAGACTCGCGAGATTAGTTTAACGGAAACTTGAAACGGATTGGCTGGTCCCTTGCAATACCCACCCCACAAGAAATGTCTCGTATTGTACCGGCAATGAAGTTGACTCTAAGACATTGATAGGAGTGGCGTTTAGAAATTCAAGCGAGATAGGCGCAAACGAGCGAGGGTGAAATTCTTGGGGCAATTGTCCGATAGTGGGAAAGTAGCGTTCGCGGGTGCTCACCAACGGGCACAACACCCGTCTATCTACCCGCAACCTGCAGAGAGGCCAGAAGCCGGGGGTAAGGGGCGGCGTCGGGCGGAACTGAAGCCGCCTGACAGTGGCGAACCCAAGCCGGCCACTCAGATGATGGGGATCAGCGTCGCACTCGAGGGAGATGCGCGCCAGGCAGCCGCGGCGAAGCTCGCGGAGGAGCACGCGCTGGTGCGGAGTGCGCAGGCGGGTGATCGGCTGGCCTTCGAGGAGCTCGTACGCCGATACGACCGGGAAGTGCTACGACTGGCGCTGAACCTGGTGCATCGCTCCGAGGACGCGCGCGACATTTATCAGGAAGGATTTCTGCGGGTTTACCGGAATCTGCATCGTTTCCGATTCGAGTGCAGTTTTTATACCTGGCTATACAGAATCGTGACCAATGTGGCGCTGGATCATCTGCGCAGGCGGACGAGCCGCCGCGAAGATCAAGCGCCAGTGCCCGAAGAGGCGGAGGGCGGCACGCGGGATTTCTTCGACCGGCAGCCGGAGCTCAGAGCGGCGGCGAATCCGGAAAAGCGATTGTTGGGGCAAGAATTGGGTCAGCACATTTCGGCAGCGTTGAAACGGCTGTCGCCGCGCGAACGGATGGTTTTTGAGATGAAGCACTACCAAGGACTGAAGCTCCGCGCGATTGGGGATTTGCTGGGCACGTCGGAAGAGACGGTGAAGAATTCGCTGTTTCGGGCGACGCGCAAGTTGCGGTCGTGCCTGGACGGAATGCGGTAATTCGAGACGGGGGAACCTGCGTTGGAGATGAGTCGAGAAAACTCGTGCCAGCCGTGCGTTGAAATTGAGCCGATGCTGGCGCTGTATGCGGCCGACGAATTGAATCCAGCCGAGCAAGCGGGGGTGGCAGAACATCTCGCGCAGTGCACCGATTGCGCAAATTCGCTGAAGCGTGAACGAGAAATCCTTGCGTTGATTGGGGAGCATCGGAAAGAGCCGGATGCGGCGCTGCTGGCGAGCTGTCGCGCCGCGCTGGAAGATGCTCTGGACCAGGAAGAAGAGCACGGGTGGTTGCGTGGATTGATTGCCCATATCGTACCGGGAGGGTGGATTGCGCCCAGCCCCGCTTGGAGCGCTGCGCTGCTTTTAGTGCTGGGTTTTTCTATCGGGATGCTCGGGCCCCGGCTTCTTCGCGAGCGCGTGATGGCCGGGAATTCGAGTGTTCCAGCGCGAGAGAGCGCAACGGATTCCGCGCCCGTGGACACCACACGTTCACCGATTGATATTCACAGCGCTCAAGTCGCCGGCATCAATGTGATTCCCGCGAGCGACAACCAGCCGCCGCAGGTGGAGCTGCAAGTGAGGTCGCAGCAACCGTTCAAGGTGCAGGGCACCGTGAACAATGAGGACGTGAAGAGCCTGCTGATCAATGTACTGCGCAACAATGACCGCTTCGATCCCGATGTGCGGCTGGATGCGGTGGATTTACTGCGTGCGCGGAATAATGATGCGGAGGTGCGCGCGGCGCTTTGCCACGCGGTGCACACGGACAGCAATGCAGCGGTGCGCCTGAAGGCGCTGGAAGCGCTGAACGGAGCGGAGCCGCAGGATTTAATCCGGCAGACGTTGCTCGACGCGTTGGTGGACGACAAGAATCCGGGCGTTCGAGTGGAAGCGATCAATGCGTTGCGCGGGATGGCTGCGAAGGGTCAAGTGGTTCCGGATGACCACATGCTTGCCGTGCTGCATGAGCGTATGCGGAAAGATCCTAATACTTACATTCGCCTTCAAAGCGCGGCGGCAATTCGCGATCTGGGCCCGCGCGAGAAGTTCTAGATATGCAAGTAGGAACGGCGCCACTGGTTTCCGGCTTTCGAGTTCCCAGTTTTTTCAGCGCTTTAATTTTTGCCTGCCTGTTGTTCCCCTCGAATGTCGCGGCTGCCAGCGAAAAAAAATCCGCAAGTTCCGGCCCACGCGTGACCCTGGAAGTTTACGGGACAGTGATCACGCGCGATGGGCAGCGGCTGCGCCTGGTCACGGATCTCGGCAATGTCGTCATTCACACCCAGAATTCCGGCAAATTGGATTACCACGTCCATCTGGAAGCCGACGCATCGCAGAAAGGCGCGAGTGAGCTTTTGAAGAGTTTTTCTGCAAGCGCTAGGGAAGCTTCCGAGGGCGTGTATTTTCGGGGGCAAACGTTTGGACGGCAACTGCGCGGGCGGTTGTGGGTGACAATAGAAATCAACATGCCCAAGAACTACGGGCTGGATGTGTGGACCGGCGGCGGGAACATTGAAACAGAAGATGTGACCGGCCAGGCGGCACTTTCTACTTCGGGCGGCAATATCACCGCGGGAAGCGTGGGCGGAGGGGCGCGGCTGGTGACGGACGGGGGTCACATCACGGTGAAGAATGTGGGAGGGGAACTTTCCGCCAACACGGGAGGAGGACATATCACCAGCGGCACCGTCGGCGGCAGCGCATCGCTTCATACTAATGGCGGACACATTCGCGTGGCTTCGGTGAAAGGTGTGGCGCGTCTGGACACGGGCGGGGGCAATATCACACTCGAAAAATCGGGCGGCGAGCTGGTTGCGGAAACGGCGGGCGGGCAGATCGAAGTGGGCGAGGCAGCCGGCTTGGTGCGAGCGAAAACGGGGGGCGGGGGCATTCGGGTGGTGAAAGTCTCGGGTCCGACCAATCTCGAGACTGGAGGCGGGAGCATTTATTTGACGCAGGTGGATGGGTTGGTGAAAGCGTCGACGGGAACGGGCGGGATTACGGCATGGTTTGTATCGTCGCCGAAGCAGCCGGGGTCGTGCGACCTGCAGTCGGGCGATGGTGACATTGTGGTGTATTTGCCGAGGCAACTCGCGGTAACGATTGATGCTCAAATCCAGCAAGGAAATGAACATCACGTGATCGCCGATCCTGCATTTCCATTGAAAGTGAGCTACGACGAGGCATCGAACGGCTCGCGCAGGATACGGGCGGAGGGTGCGCTGAATGGCGGGGGTGAGGTCCTCCGTCTGCGCACCGTGGCGGGAAATATCCGACTGATCTTGAGCGATTCAAAGAAACAGATTGAGATTTACAAGCAGCACATGGAGCAGATCCAGCAGCAACTGGAGACGCAATTGCGCATGGTGGAGCGATCGCTGCCCGGGAGTGATGATCGGCCCTAAGGCGGCGGCGTCTTGTGAACAAACGGGGACGCGTGGGCAAGCGAGACGAAATCCGGCCCAGGCTGAATTTGGGAAGGGCCGAACAATCGAGTAAGGCAGTGATTCGACTCGAGGGGGCGTAACATGCGAATGAAGATGCGTTTACCCTGGGCCCATCCATCCCGGCAGCGCACCAGCGCTGGACGCGCAATTCTGCCTCTCGCGGGCATTCTGCTAGTGGCCTGCTCCAGCTTTGCTGGAAATCAAACCTTTCAGCACGTTTATCCACTGCATGCGGGCGGGAGTTTCCTGCTGGACAATGTGAACGGGTCCGTCCAAGTGGACGGTTGGGCGCGCGATGAAGTGGAGGTGTACGCGGTGAAGACGGCGCAAAACGATCCGCAGGATCTAGAACGCGTGAAGATTGAGGTGGACAGCGAGCCCGGGCAAGTTTCGGTACACACGCGCTATCCGAAGGGAGAAGGCGGCGAGGTGGCCGTGGAATATCACGTCCACGTGCCCTATCACGTTCTGTTGGGAAGCGTCGGCACCGTGAACGGGAGCGTGCTTGTGCGCGGGGTAGAAGGCGGCGGCGCGCTGAAATCGGTGAACGGCAACGTGGAAGTGCTTGACAGCGCGGGCCGCTTCAGCGCGAAGACAACGAACGGCGACTTGCATGTCGAATTGCGGCAATTGCTCGAGGGCGGGCCGATGAACATTGAGACGGTGAACGGCTCCGTGGTGCTGGGGCTTCCATCGGACGCACGAGCGAACCTGAAAGTACTCAGCATGAATGGCGAGTTTTATTCCGATTTGCCGATGACCTCGACGGCAAGCATTCCGGCGGCACGCGCGTTTCGCGCGAAGCTGGGGGCTGGCGGTGGGGAGATTTCCGTGCGAACCGTGAATGGCGGCATTCGGTTGATGCTGCAGCGGCCGGGAGTGTGAAGGGGCGCAAATCTCGAAAGTGAGGGCCAAACCCATGAAGCGTTTCGGACAGTTGGATTTTGCATGTTTGTGCGTAATGGTGATTATCCTCGGGCTCGCGCCGGGATTTCTGCGCGGCCAAAGTTCCTCCAATGCAGCAATGCCTGCCCCTCCCGCGGCGCCAGCCGATCCAGGGCGACACTGGTCTGACCTTAATCGTTCCATGGAACAATTGCAGGCTGACACTCGTACATTCGAGCAGCAATTGCGGACAGGGCTTGCGGAACTGAGCGCGCAGGTGGCGCGAGCCGCCCATGAGGTCGAGATGAGTTCACCCGGGCTCAACAAACTGCGGGATTTCTCGGCGCAGTTGGACGGAAAGAAAGAAGAGCTTATCGCGCGAGCGGAAGAAATCGGCGAACGCGCGCAAGAATTCGCGGCCGAGGTGTCGCAGACAGCACAAGAGAAGGCAGCACAGATTTACACACAGGCGCCCGGAATGTTTGTGGGTTCAAGCGATGACGGCGGCGGATGGCTGGGGATTGAGATAGGCGAAGTAACCCGGGAACAGGCGCACGACTGGAAGCTTCCAGCGGCGCGGGGCGTGGTGGTGACGGATGTGGAGCCCGATAGTCCCGCGGCGAAAGCGGGACTGAAGGAAAAGGATTTGATCTTGCAGTACGAGGGTCAGACGGTTGAAGGAACGGTTCAGTTTCGGAGGTTGGTGCACGAAACGCCGCCGGGGCGCACTGTGGCGCTGGTGGTGTTGCGCGAGGGCGTGAACCAGAATATCTCCGTGGAGTTGGGTGATCGCGGGGCCTATTTCGAAAAGAAAATGAAAGGGAGAATGCGGGATTTCGGAAACATGAATTTTCCACCCATGCCTGATTTTTCCGCTCCCGGTATGCCGGAAGAGCCGTCCCATGGGGCCATGGGGTGGCGCGCCCCTGTTCTCGGAATTAATGCCGAGGATTTGACTCCGCAATTGGGCGCGTATTTCGGCGCGCCGGAGGATGGAGGAGTGCTGGTGCGAGAGGTTCGCGCGGGCGCGCCAGCGGATAAAGCAGGACTGAAGGCGGGGGACGTGATCGTCAAGGTCGAAGATCAGCGGGTACACTCACTCGCCGATCTGCGCACAGAATTGCGCGAGATGCGCGACAAGAAATCCGTGAGCCTCGGAATCCTGCGCAAAGGTTCGGAGATGCGCCTGCAGGTGGAGATTGAACTCCCGAGTCAAATTGAGCCGATGCGCAGGATGCATCGGGATCAGTCTTGAGTTCTTGATTCCCACCCCGTGCGTCCTAACACGCAAAGGCCCGGGTATCACGCCCCGGGCCTTCTTTTTTGCTACGCCAACAAGAAATGAAGCAACCTTAGCCACAGATAAACACTGATGAACACAGATGCCCTTCCGGGAAGCGGTAGGTGCTCCTTACCAGTGTTGCTTATTTCTTGTGGCCGGCCAGCTTCGCGGACTCTTGAAAGGCCTCTTGAGTGGCCTGGTGCGCCTTGGCGGAATGTTCCATCGCCTGTCTGGCGAGCTCATGACCGGTTAGGTGGTCTTCTTTTCCATGGTGTGCTGCGGCAACACGGTGAGCGTGCGCGGCAAGATCGTGGAATTCTGCTGCTCGTTGGTGCGAATCATTCGGCATAGGTGCCTCTCAGAATGGCCAGCCCATCGTAGCCCGTCCGAGCGTTGCAGTCCACTAAGAGAGTACTGCTTACTCGCGGAGGACTTCGGCATTGGCGCTGGGGGAGATGAGGCGAACTAGACGCTGGCCATCGAGGAAGAGATTAATTTCGAGGTCTTCGGTCTTAACGCGCAATTCATCGAGCTTCGCGCCGGCGACGTCCTGTTTTCCGAGAGATTCGACAGTGATGGTGCCGGGCGTCATCTCCTGAGGAACCAGCACCGAAAAAGTTTGAGCACCTTTCAAGTTCCAATCGTAGAGGCGGGCGAGAACGGCGTACTGGTCATACAAATTGTTATCGAGGATAGCGATTCGCGGCGAATTGAAAGTAAATTGTTGGGTGAATGGCCTAGTGCCTTCGAGGCGCAGCTCCACACTGGCTGTGGCGCCATTGAAAACAATCGTTGCGCCGGCTTTCTTCGTGCCCGAGGTTGACCACTCGTAGCGCACCGGGGTGCCGTCAGGCCGGAGTTCAAGGGTGCCGTTCACGTGCGTTGCTCCCTGTGGCGACTGGAGTTCGGTAGTGCCATGGGCAATCCAATTGTCTCCACTGGGTGCGATCTCGAATTCTTCTTTTCCAGCTTGCTGGCCGCTCACCAGGATGCGGTATTTTCCCTTGTCTGCTGTGAAGATGGAATTCGCGGCTGTACCAGCGGCCGCGAGCATCTGTTGGACACCTGCTGCACCCGTCGCCCGGACGGCGGCATTTGAGCGAATCGCGTCGGCAGCGAGCCAGAGTGCGCCGAGACCGAAGAGCGAACCGAACGACAGGAAAAGAGAAGTGCGGCGCGAAAGCTTCATCTTCATGCAGTCACCTTCGGAAAAATTCCCAGCGCGAGAATTTGTTCAACGACGCGCAGAGGTTCCATATTGCTTTCAACGCGGTAATCCGCAAGTTCGTAAGAAGGAAGCCGCTCTTGATAAAGCCGGCGGAAACTGGCCTCGTCGCGGAAGAGTGGACGGTTCTTGATTCGCACACAACGGGAGAGCAATTCGTCCACCGGGCAATGAAGCCAGACGAGCACTGCGCCACGGTCCCGGAGGAGCGCAATATTCTCCGGTTGAGCTGTGGTGCCGCCCCCCAGGGAAAGGATGCGCGGCTTGTTGAGCTCGATGGACTCGGCCACAATCCGGACCAGATGTCCGCTCTCCATTTTCCGGAATGCCGGCTCCCCCAGGCGCTCGAAGATTTCGGGGATGCTGAGCCCGCTCGATTCAATAATTTGTTTGTCGAGATCAATGTAGTGCCAGCCGATCTGCCGGGCAAGAAGACGTGCGACGGTGGATTTGCCGGTGCCCATGAAGCCGATCAGGCAGACGAGCCTGCGAGCGCGCAGGTCATTTTTCATAGAAGTTGAGCGAGCGGCCTGTGACTGCATCGAGATTGGAGAGTTTTCCGTAGTGAAAAGTAGCGATTAATTACGCTTACGGATGTTGATTGTACCATCGAAGGAGGTGAGTTCCACTTTGGCGCGGCCCGCGTTGAAGCTACCGAGTGCATAACCGAATTTGGAGAAGGAACGTTGCGGGTGAGCGGGCGGGGTAAGCTTCGCCTCATTGTTCACGGCGCCCTTCAGAGAGGTGGCATTCAGGTCGAACGAATCAGCGGGGGAAAAGCGGACTTCGATCACGCCGCTATAATTCTTGAGGCGATAAATACCGTTGGGAAGAAACTCGCCGTCAAAAAGGATGTTGCCCGTGGAAGTTTGCGCGCGCACATGGTAGCTGCGAAGGTCGAGGAGGCGGAAACTTCCGCTGATGGAAGAAACTTCCAAGCGTCCGGCACAACGCACACACTGAAAGGAGCCGCCAACGGTCTTGACGGTCAAGTAGCCTGCAGCGTCTTCGAGGGCGACACCGGCGGCAACAGTTTCCACATTCATATCGCCGAGGACATTGGCGACGCTGACTTCACCGGAATCATTGTGAATCTGAAGTTCGGCATCCTCGGGAACGCTCACCTCGTAGTCGGCACGGAGATCATCGGGCGCGACGGTGTCCGCAAGCTGCTGGGTACGCAAGTCCACGCGGTTGCCGGTTTGCTCAGCGGCAACTTCCACTTTGTCGCTCACGTGATTGGCGATAACCATGACTTCGTGCTTGGTCCAGGCCTTCACGATGACTTTGCCATTCGGATTATGAATGGTGATCACAGCGCGAGGTTCAACAGTGAAGTGCCTCTCCAGGCGATGAGCGGATGTGGAGGCGACAGTGAATAGCAGTCCTGTTGCGAGGATTCCCGCACCCTTCCAGTTGCAGATTTCGGAAATTGAATGCATCGTGCTCATCGCCCGTAGCCTCCGCGTTCGCTCAACTGCGACAGCAAATCCGCTTTCTGCTGATAGGCTTCGAAAAGGTAATCGCGCGCCAATTCATTTTCGGGTTCTTCGTTGACGCTCTTTTCACACAAAGTGATGTAGTTGTCAACAATGTCGAGATTTTTGTGAAGGGAAGCGGTCACGATGGGATTGGAGTCAGGAAAAGTGGAAGAGGTTGCACTCATTTGCGCTGAAGCAAACTGCGCGCGAAGAGTGGTAGTCGAATTTTGAGTGCCCTCGAGCCAGCGCGCCCTGTTAATCCGCTGATTCACCGGCCCGCTAAGCCCAAAAGCAATAGCGATCACAGCCGCCAGGTAACCACCCGCGAGGACGGGTCTCGGCACCGCGGGGAACCAGCCGGTGAACCATGACCGGGGCTTGTGCTGCCGGTGAATCAAACCTTCTTGAACCAGCTGAGCGCGCAACGAATTCCAAAGCTGGGGAGAAGGCTCGCCTTCCACGCGGCCCCATTCCTGAGCGGCGGCCTGAATCGATTTCAGGTCATCGACCATACTTCTGCAGCGCGGACAATCGCGCGCGTGGGCCACGGCGTCGGGATGGCGGTCGCCCTCCAACCATGGTTCCAGGTAATTCGGAAAATCCCTACAGCCGATCGTTGCCATGCTCTTAATCCTCGGCGCCGACGTTGCCACCGGCGGCCTTGCGTTCTTCACGGGCCTTGTCGCGCAGCGCTTCGTGAAGCAACTCGCGGAGGCGCATGCGCGCCTTGTGGAGTTGCGACTTTGAATTGCCGATCGAACAGCCCATTATTTCTGCGATCTCGTTGTGCTCGTACCCCTGCACATCGTGCAGCACGAAAACTGATTTGTACCCGGGCGGCAACTGCTCTACCGCTCGTTGCAGATTGAGGCGGTCAATGGAACCACTCAGCCTCAAATCCGGCGCGCCGAAATCGCGCCGCGGACCACCAGATTCTTCGTCAGGCTCGGTGACTTCTTCCAGCGATGTCTCCGCCGCCGACTTCTTGCGCAGCCGCATCAGCACGACATTCACCGACAGGCGGTGCAACCAGGTCGAAAAAGCGGACTCGCCGCGGAAAGTAGAGATCTTGCGGAAAAGCTGGAGGAATGCTTCCTGCGTCAAATCCTCTGCTTCGGCCGTGTTTCCCACCATCCGCAAACATAGGGAATAGACCCTGCGATTGTGCAAACGATACAGCCGTTCAAAAGCGGCCGCATCACCTTGCTGGGCAAGCCGGATGGCTTCCGGCTCCGGCATTTCCCCAGCATCAATTCGTCTCGTTCGGGCCACGCTACCCGTCGGGACGCATCCTTCATTGCGATGCGTCGCCCGCGTCAGAAGTTGTACTTGTTGTTGTTCCCGGATAACCCAACCGCCAACTTGCCGAACCGGAGGGATCGACCGGAGGCGAAGGCATCCGACTTTGGATGCGGGGGTCACCCACTTAGCACCTGCTATTCTCATCGGAATCCGCCTAGACGTCCAGTCAGTACAAAGGCTAGGGCGACTTTTGTGAAGGGTAATGGGGGTCTGAGCCTAACTCTGAGATTCTTCATAGGCAGGAGTAAATGATTCAGGAAATAGGACTGCCAGAGACAAAATGTGTCCAATTTGTTGACCGAATTAGGCGGGGACGCGGGTGAATCTTTGGCGGCGAGGCACTCTTCTTCTAGGTGGCGTGGTCATCACTCCGGCGAAGTCTGCCAAACGGTCTGTGGGCAGTGCCCGGAGAAAGGACTTCAGGACCACCTCGGCCTCGCGCAAGCAGGTATTCAGATCATAGTGAACGGAATCCAGTGACGCCCAGGACATGCCGGGCTGGTCTGAAACGCCCACGGAGAGATCGGCTGCGGCCTGGTCGAACTCCCGTCCAAGTTGTTCGACGGTGCTGGAAAGGATCCGCAGCTTGTGGAAGAAGCGCGAGCGCTCCCCGAACAGGACGTGGTGCAGAAGGCCATTCCATGACGCGGCGCTTTGAGCGGTGTCTCCGCGAAAGAAGCGTGTCTTTAAGGGCTCGACGACAGGAAGATCGCTGACATGCCTACCGGCGTCGGAGATGGAATTGCAGGCTGCGGTGAGGGAATCAGCAAAGCGAGTCACCAGATTCGAGGTGATGGCAACCTGTTGACGGGCGCAGACCAGTTCACCTCGATGACGCATGGAAAGAGCATCATCGAGCGCGACGCTCATCATGGCGTACGAACATTCCCATTGACGGACAATACTGTCGAAGACTTGGCTTTTTTCCCTGGGGAGCGCAGCCAGCCAATCTTCGGGCACATCACGTCGCACGGGGATGGATCCGCGCTTGCGCGAATGAAACACGCAACCTCCGAAAGGAAGCTGGATTATATCACTGGTTTCTGTGGACGGCGTTTTCTTGACGCTTGCGGAAGGCGCCCGCTATACTGCCGCGCGTCTCACCACTGAGGCCCGTTTCAAACAAACGGCCAGAGCACTGAAAGGATTGCCCCGTTGGAGTTCGAGCCACAAGACCAGTTTCTTCAACGCCGGAAAAAGCAGGGGGAAATCGAGGCGCTCGGAAGTCCGGCATATCCGCATAAGTTTTCCTGGACCCACACGGCCCGCCAGATTGCTGGGGATTTTGGCGCACGGACAATGGAGCAAATGGCCGGAGAGCGCGTGGAAGTGCGTGTGGCGGGGCGCATCGTGGCGCTGCGGCCGCATGGCAAAGCCGGATTTGCGCACATCACTGGCGACGGTGCGCGGTTGCAGATTTATGTGCGGCTGGATGTGGTGGGAGAACAGGCATTCAAACTTTTCCAACTGCTGGATCTGGGGGACATCGTCGGCGTCTCTGGCCACCTTTTCCGTACGAAAACGAACGAGTTGACTGTGTGGGTCGAGAAGCTGGAGCTGCTCAGCAAGGCACTGCTCCCGCTGCCAGAAAAATGGCACGGGCTGGCGGATGTTGACCAGCGCTACCGGCGTCGATACCTCGACTTAATCGTGAATGAACGGACGCGCGAGATTTTTCTGCGGCGATCACAGATTATTCGCGAGTTACGAAGTTTTTTTGACGCGCGCGGATATATCGAAGTCGAAACGCCAATGATGCACCCGATCCTGGGCGGGGCCACAGCGCGACCGTTTGTGACGCACCACAATACTTTTGACATGGATCTTTACCTGCGGATTGCGCCGGAACTCTACCTTAAGCGGCTGGTAGTTGGTGGCTTGGATCGCGTGTACGAGATCAACCGCAACTTTCGCAACGAGGGAATCGACGCAATCCACATGCCCGAATTCACCATGCTGGAGTTCTACCAGGCCTATAGCGACTACTACGAGCTGATGGATATGACGGAGGAATTGTTCCGCGAGCTGGTAGTGAAGATTTGCGGCGGGACGGCCCTGAGATATGGGGAGCAGGAAATCGATTTCGCGCGGTTTGAGCGACTCTCGATGCGCGAAGCGATTGTGAAATATTGGCCCGCGGCAGCAGGTGGGCCGCCAACGCTCGCTGAACTCGCAATCGCTGGAGGGTCAGCAAGCGTCGCGAACCGGTACAATTCGTATGTACGTTCGCGCGGGGCAGAACCGACAGTGGGAGTAGATAAACTCTCCGACGGTGAGTTGACAGGCCAGTTGTTTGAAAATATAGCCGAACCGAACCTGGTTCAGCCGACGTTCATTTATGATTTTCCCACGGCGATTTCGCCTCTTTCAAGGCCGCGCGCTGATGATCCCTCGCTTGCCGAGCGCTTCGAGCTTTTCATCGTAGGGATGGAGCTTGCAAATGGATTCTCCGAATTAAATGATCCTTTTGATCAGGAGAGCCGCTTCCGCGCACAGGTGGAGAAGGGCGGACAGGAAGCACCAAAAGAAGTGGACAATGATTACATCCGCGCACTCAGCCATGGTCTGCCGCCAACGGCGGGAGAGGGAATCGGTGTTGACCGGCTCATCATGCTTCTCACCAACTCGCACTCTATCCGCGAAGTGGTTTTATTTCCGCTCCTGCGCACCGAAACCTCGGAGCCTACAGCCCCTTCTGAACCCGACCAGGGTACGCCGCCTGACAAGAAGCCAAAATGAAATTTGAATGGCTGGTCGCGCTGCGGTATCTGCGGTCACCGAACCGGCCGGCGGTACTGCGTATGGTCACGATTCTAGCTGTAATTGGTGTGGCCGCAGGCGTGACCACGCTGGTCGTGGCGCTGGCGATGAACACCGGGTTTCGGCAAGTCATTCGCGATCGGTTGCTGACCGTCACGGCGCATGTGAATTTGAAGCCAATCGGTTCGCAAGGAATTCGCGACTACCGCAGGTTGATAAATCGCCTCAGCGACATAAGAGGCGTCCGTTCAATCGAGCCAGCGATCTATGCCACGGTATTGCTTTCTTCGGGAGGGCGCGCGCGAGGAATCGTTTTGAAAGGAGTGGATCCCGATCTCGAGCGTCGCGCGAGCGAGGCATTGCGGCATCTGGTTTCGGGCACAGGCGATTTCGCATCCGACGCGGACGGCGTCCCGGCGCTGCTCCTCGGACGGATCTTGGCCGAAGACCTGAAAATAAGCCCCGGTGATTATGTAACTCTCACCAGTCCGCAAGGAAATCTGACGCCATTTGGAATGCTGCCGCGTTCGAGGCGGTTTCGCCTTGCAGGAGTTTTTGATTCCGGGTTTTACGATTACGACGCGAATTGGGGATTCGTCACGCTCGGCTCCGCGCAGGCGTTGGCCGGCATCGGGGATGTGGTGAGCTTGCTGGAAGTGCGCGTGAGCAATCTGGATGAAGCAGCGGCTTTAGCCGAGCAGGTTTTAAACCGCGCCGGCAGTGGGTTCACAACGTCGACATGGATGGATGAAAATCGCGCGCTTTTCCGGGCGCTGAGCCTGGAGAAGCTGGTGACCGCGCTTTTCATAGGTCTGATTACATTCGTAGCGGGGCTAAATATCCTGGTGGTGCTCACAATGACGGTTGCCGACCGGGCGCGTGACATCGCAGTGCTGGTGGCGATGGGGGCGCGGGGGCAACAAATTCGCTGGATTTTCATTTTGCAGGGACTGGTGGTTAGCATTGCGGGAACCATGGCCGGACTTCTGCTGGGTTATGCGTCCGCGTGGATCGCAGACAAGTGGCGATTGATCCCCTTGAATCCGGAAGTATATGCGATTCCGTACGTTCCTTTCCGGGCCAATGCCTTGGATGCGATCTGGATCGCCGCAGCAGCGATAGCCATCAGCGTAGTCGCTACGGTAATGCCAGCGCGCTCCGCCGCTAGGATCCTGCCTGTCGAGATATTCCGGTTTGAGTAAGCGAAGCTTGGAAGGTCCCCCAGGTGCGACTCAATTCAGATACGCCCGGGAGAGCGTGTTAGAATCAAGGTAACAGCAGAGATGCAACACGCGACCGGAAAGAACGAAGTGGAGCGGGAGAACGGCCGGTAGGGTAACAGTACGGCAAAAAAGTGAAAGTATTTAGAATCCTCTCTCTTTGAGAAAGGCTAGATGAGTGAAAAATAGGGACATACAGAATGGCGTGTTCGGCATCTAACGTGACATAGAGGTGGTAGGCGATGAGTAGTCAGGCGAGCTTGGGCGCTTTGGCAATCGACGACCCACACGTGGGGGCCGCCGCAAACTCGACCGAAATACTGCTCATCGAAAATCTTCGCAAGGCATTTCACTCCGGCACACAGGAAATCACACCGCTAGATGGAATTAATTTATCGGTTCAACGTGGCGAGATGCTTGCGGTCGTTGGGCCTTCCGGCGCTGGGAAAAGTACCCTCCTGCATATAGTGGCCGCGCTGGACACTCCAACAAGCGGTACAGTATACTTCGGCGGGAATTCGCTGCAGTCGCTTTCAGAAGCGGAGCTGGCGCAGTATCGCAATGGTGCAGTGGGTTTTGTATGGCAGCGGCACCACTTGCTGCCCGACTTTACCGCTTTGGAGAACGTGGCGATGCCCATGTTGGTTCGGGGCGAAGGGTTGAATCAGGCGCTCCGAGCGGCAGAAGAATGGTTGGGGGAAGTGGGATTAACCAATCGCGCTGCGCAATATGCGGGCGGGCTTTCCGGGGGTGAACAGCAGCGCGTGGCCATCGCGCGTGCCCTGGTGAACCGGCCTGCGCTACTGCTTGCGGACGAACCAACCGGGGATCTGGACGAAAGGAACGCGGAGATCATTTTTGAGCTCATTCAGCGCCTTCACAGCTCTCACCACCTGACCTCGATTGTCGCAACTCACAATTTGTCCATAGCTCGGCGAACGGATCGTATTCTGGCTCTCGAGCATGGCAAACTGACCCCGGGTGGGGAAGTGCTGTCAGCCTTTGCCGCTTCGATGACGCAAGCGGGGAGCGGTGGAGTGAAGATTGAGGGAGGACGCGGGTGAAACGTGTTTGAACGCTATACAGAAAAAGCTCGCCGCGTGATTTTTTTCGCGCGGTACGAGGCAAGCCAGTATGGCAGCCCGTACATTGAGACGGAGCACTTGCTTCTGGGTCTGTTACGGGAAGACAAGGCGCTCGCGAATCGGTTTCTGCGTTCGCACGGGTCGATTGAATCCATCCGCAAAGAAATCGAATCGCGCATCACGGTTCGCGAGCGGATTTCGACATCCGTGGAAGTCCCGTTGAGCCAGGAGTGCAAGCGGATACTGAATTACGCAGCGGAAGAAGCGGAGCGCCTGGGCCACAAACATGTGGGTACCGAGCATCTGCTATTGGGAGTGATGCGCGAGGAGAAATCCTTCGGCGCGGAGATTTTAATTGAACGCGGATTGCGGCTTTCGACCGTGCGCGAGGAACTCCAACGCAGCGCGGGAGAGAAGGTGCCCGTGAACAGGCCAAAAGAAGCTTCCTTGCTGGCAGAATTCAGCCGCGACTTGACGCAAGCGGCGATGGAGGGACAACTGGACCCGCTGGTGGGCCGCGACCGCGAACTCGAGCGCGCCATCCAGATACTCTGCCGCCGCACGAAGAACAATCCAGTTCTGATTGGCGAGCCGGGCGTGGGCAAGACGGCCATTGTTGAAGGCCTGGCACAACGTATAGCGGACGGCGATGTTCCGCCATTTCTCGCGGACAAGCGCATTCTGTCGTTGGACCTTTCGTTGATCGTGGCCGGCACGAAATATCGTGGGCAATTCGAAGAGCGGCTGAAGACCATCATGAAAGAACTGATGGAGAGCCAGAACGCAATCGTCTTCATTGACGAACTGCACACGCTGGTTGGTGCCGGTTCGGCCGAAGGGTCGCTCGACGCAGCAAATATTCTGAAGCCGGCGCTCAGCCGTGGCGAGATTCAATGTATCGGCGCGACAACGCCTGGGGAGTACCGCAAGTCTGTCGAGAAAGACCGATCCCTGGAGCGGCGGTTCCAGTCCGTGAAGGTGCCGGCGCCCAATGAAGATGAAGCCATTCGCGTGCTCCAGGGCGTGCGCGACCGCTACGAGAAATTTCATGCTGTCAGCTACACGGAGGAGGCCATCCATTACGCGGTGTATCTCTCGAATCGGTACATCCCGGATCGCTTCCTGCCGGACAAGGCGATTGACCTGCTGGACGAGGCCGGATCACGCGTGAAATTGCGTCAGGCAATGTTGCCTGACGAAGTTTCTGAGGTGCAGAAGCGCGTGAAATTCATCACGCACCGGATGGAAACGGCCATCGCCAATCACGAGTTTGAAAAGGCGCGGTTCTATTCCGAGGAAGAGCGAAAAGAGAAAGAGCACTTGCGGTTGCTGCGGGAGAAATTGAAGATCGACGACTCTTCGACAGGCGTGGTTACGCGCGAAGACATCGAAGAAGTGGTGGCACGCTGGACTGGTATACAAGTTTCTGCAATCAAGGAAGACGAACAACAGAAACTTCTGCGCATTGAGGAAGAACTCCACCGCCGCGTTATCAGCCAGGACAAAGCCATTACCGCCCTGGCACGCGCAATTCGCCGCAGCCGAGCCGGCCTGAAAGCACCGGGTCGTCCGGTGGGATGCTTCCTGTTCCTAGGACCGACGGGAGTGGGCAAGACCGAAGTTGCGCGGCGGCTGGCCGAGTTTCTATTCGGCAGCGAGAAATCCCTGATCCGGTTCGACATGTCCGAGTACATGGAGAAGCATTCCGTGTCGAAACTGATCGGCGCGCCTCCAGGGTACGTGGGCTACGAAGAGGGTGGACAATTGACCGAGCGCGTTCGGCGCACTCCCTATTCCGTGATCCTGTTGGACGAAATCGAGAAAGCCCATCCGGATGTTTACAATATCCTGCTCCAGGTATTCGAAGACGGTCAATTGACAGACGGGTTGGGGAACACGGTGGATTTCCGAAACACTATCATTATTCTCACTTCCAACCTTGGCGCGCGCCAATTGCAGAAGCAATCCGGTCTCGGATTCCAGTCAGCAGATGAAGTAGCCGCGGCAAAGAGTCAGGATGATATGGTGATGGGTGAAGTCAAGCGAGTGTTCAACCCGGAATTTTTGAACAGACTCGATGAGGTGATCCTGTTCAACTCGCTCACAGACGACGACCTGCTGCGGATTATCGACTTGTTGGTAGGCCAGATTAATGAAACGCTGGTGCATCGCCAGGTGCAGATCGCGGTTACGCCCGAGGCGCGCCAGTGGATTCTTGAAAAGACCTGCAGCGATCGAAATTATGGCGCGCGGCCGCTCCGGCGCGCGTTACAGAAGTACGTCGAAGACCCACTGTCGGAAGCTCTGATCCAGGGCGGACTGCAGCGGCCGGCTACGCTGGAGGTTTTCCTCTCCGGCGACGGCCTCTCGTTCCGTCCCGTGGTTGAAGCAACCCCGGTGGCCCACTAGGAATCCTACACGCGCAAGCCGGGCTGGAGCGGTCCGGCGGGGGAGCAAAAAATCTTGGGCGGGGGACTGCGGCCTTGACCAGAACCTTGGCCGCGAGCAGGAAAATTTTTCTGCGTGGATTCAGAATCCTTGCCGTTGTGTATCTGATACTCTTCGCCTTGGAACATCCCCTTTGGGGTCAACAGAGGCAGCAACCCGGCCAGACTCCTTACGTCATCACCCAGATTAATTTCGTCGGGAACCGCAGGATTCAGCGCGACACTTTGCTCGCGCGTATTTTTTCGCGAGTAGGAGATCCGTTCACTGTGGAGGGCACGCGGAGGGATTTTCAGGCGTTGTGGAACACGCAGTTCTTCGAAGATGTTCGCCTGGAAGTGGAAGATGACCCGAAGAATCCTTACGGAAAAATAATCGTGTTCTACGTTCAAGAACGGCCCATCATCAGGCGCATCGAATACAAGGGAAATAAATCCGTCAATGAGTCGGACATCCTCGATCGTTTCAAGGAACGGAAAGTTGGGCTCTCGGTGGAAAGCCAGTTTGACCCTACAAAAATCAAGCGAGCGGAGGTGGTGCTGAAAGAGTTGCTTGCAGAGCACGGCCGGCAATTCGCGACCGTGAAACCCACCTACGAACGCATCGCCGCCACAAACGCCGTGAAGCTGGTGTTCAACATCAATGAAGGCCCAAAGGTGAAAGTGGGAGTGATTACTATTCAGGGCAACAAGGCGTTCTCGCAGCGCAAGATCATTCGGGCCATGCGGCATAGCAGGCCGTATGCAATTCCACTGGGGATCACGGAAATTCCCGTTCTCAGCAAGACCTATGATCGACAAAAACTCGATGAGGATCTTGAAGTAGGCATTCGCGGCCTGTATCAGGATCACGGCTATTTCAAGGTGCTTGTAAAAGATCCAGTCCTGAAAGCGCAGGACGTGAATAAGAGCGGAATTCCGGGACCCTGGCCCATGGTGGGCGCAAAACACGGCAAGGAAACCAACATCACCATTTCCATCGAAGAAGGTGAGCTCTATCACATGGGAAAGCTGAGCTTCCACAGCTCCGACCCTGATCAGGGGCTGGTATTCAAGCCGGAAGTGCTGGGGAAAGTGTTTCCGCTGAAGCAAGGAGACATTTTATCCGCCGAGAAGATCCGCAAAGGCCTTGAGACATATAAGAAGTTGTACGGTGATTATGGCTATATCGACTTCACTGCCACGCCTTTTACCGACGTGGACGACACGAAGCACATAGTTGATATCCGCATGGAGTTTGATCAACAGAAACAATTTTATGTGCGGCGGATCGAGTTTGTGGGGAATACAACCACCCGCGATAAAGTGATTCGCCGGGAATTGCTGATCGATGAGGGCGCACTCTTCAACAACCGCTATTGGGAAGCAAGCATATTGCGGTTGAACCAGCTCAACTATTTCGATCCAATCAAGCCGGACAATGCGGAGATTAAGCGCAACACAAAAGCCGGCACGGTGGACATCAAACTGAGGGTGAAAGAGAAGGGCAAGCAGTCCATCAGCTTTTCGGGCGGCGTCAGCGGGGTGGCGGGGAGCTTCGTGGGACTTTCCTACCAGACAAACAATTTCCTGGGTCTCGGTGAAACGCTCACTTTTTCGGCGGAAGTGGGTGATCGACAGCAAAATATTCTGTTCGGGTTCACCGAGCCGTATCTTTTCGACCGGCCGATTTCATCTGGATTCACGGTGTTCAAGAATCGTTTCAACTACAATCAGGCGCGCGAGACGGGGATCCTGATCGGTCAGCAGGTGGCTATAAATCCGGCGCTGCAACAAAATTACGCCACGGACTCGAAGGGATTCACCATCTTCGCCAGTTATCCCTGGCGCAGATTTTCATGGACGCGGGTGGGAATCACCTACGGCTGGTCCACGACAAACATCACTACATTCAGCCAATCAGCCCAACTTTTATTTCAATTTGTACAATTCCGCAGCCTGTCGGGTCCCTCGGCGCTCAAGGGAATCACCTCCAGCAAGATCACTCCGACAATTTCGTACAACACCGTGGACAATCCGCAAAACCCGCACTCAGGGAAGAGTTTTTATTACGGGTTTGCACTCGAGGGCGGGCCGCTGCAGGGGAATGTGAACACCATCAGCAACACATTTACGGCCACGTATTTTCGTCCAACTTATAAGAAACGAAACGTAATCGGCATGCGCCTGCTCACCAGCATGATTTCAGGATATGGCGGAAAGGATGTGCCGCCGTTCAACCGTTTTTATATGGGGGGCGAGAACGACATACGCGGATTCGACTTCTACACAATTTCTCCGTTTGTGGCGATCGCGAGCTCCGGCACGCAAGCAATTGCCTACACCGATCCGAGAGTAATCGGTTCCAACGGACTGCCACTGGTGCAACAAATTAACGTTCCAGTCGTGACGTTTTTCCCGACACGGCCGGGCGGCGACTGGCAAATCCTGGGGAATTTGGACTATCGAATCCCCATCGCCGGCCCGGTAAGCATGGCTGTCTTCAACGATCTGGGATTCAATGGCCTTCTGCGCAAGTCGCAATTGCAACTGGACCCAACGGCGCTGGCCCCATTGCAGCAACAGTTTCCAAATCCCGACTTTCCTACCTTAAAAATCCCCAGCAATTTACCGGTCCTTGGCGGAAACTTCACGCCACACTCCTCTACAGGAGTGGAGTTTGTCGTCCAATTGCCCATCGTGAATGCGCCGTTCCGATTCTATTACGCGTACAATTTCCTTCGCCAGACAAGTACTATCACAGGACCGCGAGGCGGATATTCGATCTCGGATGCCCAAAAGGCGGCGCTGCCTCCGGGAGTTCTGGCCACACAGATCGCGCCGCAGCTGAATACGTTTCTGGATCAGCAGATTCAAAGGCTTCCAGCAGGCCTGATCGAACCGACACACACTTTCCGTTTCACGGTAGGCCGGACATTCTAATGGCCAGATTGCGCAATAGTTCGAGATTGCCACGCCGCTCGCTCGGCATCAGCGGCCGCTGGAGAACCATCAACGGGCTTGGAGGAATGAGCATGAGATTGTGGAGACTGGGGACGCTGGCGCTGCTGGTTGCATGGGTGGCCGGCTGCGGAGGGAACTCCACGCCTGTGGGGATTACTGTGACGTCCGTCGGAGCAGGAGCCGGGTCAACTGCCACGGTGAACACAAACAACTCGGCGCAATTTTTCGCGACGGTCAGTGGTACATCCACCAGTACGGTGTTCTGGCAAATTTGTCTTATCCCAACCGTCCCCGGAACTCAGCCGACCAATTGCACGCAAGGCATCGGGCCTTCGATAGGGTGCACGATTCCTGCAGTGTCCAAGCCGCTGGTGGGATTCGGGACAATTAGTGCGACTGGGCTTTATACAGCTCCGAGTACCGTCCCCTCGCCGAGCCTGTTTGTGGTGATGGCCAGCAGTTGTATCCAAGCCACAGCCTTTGGTCTTCAATCAGTCCAGATAGCCGGTGGTGTTAGCGTGCAGCTCACACCGGCTACGGCAGCTATCGAAACAGGGGAGAAAATTCTTCTCACGTTAACAGTTACGGGGACGCAGGATAAGTCTGTCACCTGGACAGTTACGAATGGGACAAACCCGCCAGTTGTGGGCGGAAATTCGACCATTGGGTTTATCTGCCCGAATCCAGCAGTCCCCCAGCCTTGCCCTGATGGGACCTTTATCGCACCCAATGTGCCGCCTCCGGGAAGCTCGGTTGTTGTCAAGGCCACGTCGGCAACCGCCGGCTCACCATTCGGGCAGTCGACGATCACAATAGTGCAAGCGGTTCCGCCCACAGTGACAAGCATTGATCCCCCTACCGCAGTACAGGGGTCGGCCCAACAGGACGTCTATGTGATCGGCACAAATTTCTTTATAACCAGCACTGTGGTTGTGGGCCCAAGCCTCGACCCGGTCCCAACCACATTTATCAACGGTGCATTGCTCCGCGCCACAATACCCGCGAGCGAGCTCTCGGGGAACGTCGTCACGAACCTGGCGATTCGGGTGCGCCAGCAGAATGGAAGCTTGAACCCTCCGGGATCGCCTGATCTGATACTTTCGCCTGCTCGCCCTGCAGTAATTTCCTCGAGCCCTGACAGCATTACACAAGCGGTGCCCAATGTTAGCGTGGGCCTAATTGGGGGCTACTATTCGCCGGGAACGACCACGGCGACCTTCAATGGACAAGGCGCGACGACGGTCTTTCAGGACAGCCGCGACTTGACTGTTGGAATTTCGTTCGCAACCACTCCCGATCCCGGGCTCTACCCAATCGAGGTGCAGAATGCCGGCGTGGCTGCGCCTTCCGCTGTGAATCTGGCAGTTGTGCCTACAACTATCCCCTCGGCGCCCAGTGCGACGATTGCGGTTGGCGCGAGCCCGACGGCCGTGGCCATCGATAACGCTTTGCATCTGGCTGTCGTCGTCAACCAGGGAGCTGGCTCCGTAACTTTGATCGATCTGGGTTCGAACACCGTAGTTAAGATGATTCCGATTCCGACAATCAATGGCGGGACGAATTCCCCTACCGGCGTGGCAGTAGACGACATCGCGGACAACCAACTGCTGGATGATCTTGCCCTGGTGGTGAACAACGGGGACAATTCGATAGCGGTGATTGATCTAGTCACGCAAGCAGTTACAAGAACAATTGATCTGACCCCGTTCACACCGGCGGGAAGCGCGCCTTTCTCGATTGGCGCCAATCCGCTAACTCACCGTGCCTTCGTTGCGAATCAATCGACGAATCTAGGAACGGTCCTTGATTTAGTGACACCAAACCCGAACCTTGCGACGCCTTGCACTACTCCTCCGTGCGTGTTGACGACAGTCGGAGGAAGTTTGCCGCCCAATTACAGTGTTGGTGCCGACCCCGCTATTGCCGTGGACCCGCGTCTGAATTGGGCAGTGATCACCCCGGGTGGTGCGGGCGTGGTGAACTTCGTAGATTTGGGCCGCAACCCGGGTGCTGGCGACGGTGGGCGCGAGCCTCGAGTGATCGGGACCTTCACTCCGACGAATGGTATTGGGGGGGCGGCAGTAACGACGCGGGGCGTTGGTATCAACACAGAAACGCACCGGATTCTTTTAACTGATCCGCAGGGGACACTTCTCACGACTTTCAGCTTGCTCGACCAATCAGTGAACGCGGTTACATTTACTGCCAGCGGAACCTTGTTCAGTGAAGCAAATTTCATCGCCGCGGGGGTAAATCCTCTGGACAACCTTGGCGTGGCTATCAACGGGAATGGCGGGTCGGCTACAGTGGTGGATCTGACCACAGGGAACGTTCTGCGTCAGGATATTGCAGTCGGAAGTTCGCCGCAGGCAGTGGCCATAGATCAGGCGACCAACCGCGCGGTAATCGTGAATCAAGGCGGTAACGATGTGGCAATCCTTGCGCTGGGACCGGCTATTCGCTCACCACAAATTATCGAGGCGAGTCCAGCGGTCACATTTGCGCCGGCGACAAGCGCACTTCGGTTAACGATCAATGGAACTGGTTTCGTAGGCGGCTCGATCGTCCTTCTCGATAACACACAAATTCCCATTGTGTCCAACACGGGTCATCAAATCGTGGCGACGGTCCCAGCCGCAATGTTGACCGGAGCGCATCGCTACATTGTTGCGGTGCAAAATCCCGGGCAGCTGTCGAATGTCACTGACCTGACCGTGATTCAGCCCGTCAGCACAGGGCCAGCGGGAAGTGCGCCGTTTGGAGTCGCAGTCGACAATGACCGCGATCTGGCTGTCGTCACGAATACGGCGACTGGGACTGTGGCCCTTATTGACCTGACCACCGGCACACTGGAAACTCCCGGTCTATCGAGCGCGGTTACGGTGGGAACTTCACCGCAAGGCGTCGCGACTATTCCCCGGCTGGGAAAGGCGGTGGTAGCAAATAACGGCAGCAACGATTTCACCGTCGTCGATGAAACTGGCACGACACCAGCGCAAACGCTTAGTTGCAACACATGTCTGGGTCCAAACGGTGTGGCGAGCAATCAGGATGCCGCGACAGCGGCGATCACAGCGAACCAATCGAACACGTTGATCTTCGTGACCGTTGCCGCCAATCCCCCGAGTGTCTTCGGCGGCGCAACGGTGGATCAAGGCCCTGGCGCTGTAGCCATTGATCCAAATCCAAACTTCAGCTTTACCGCGGTGGCAACCAGCTCGCAGGCCAGTTCCCTGGATCTAGTAAATACAGGGGGGGGAATCACCAACCGGATAAATGGCCTGCAAATCCCCACCGGCGTGATATTTGATCCGTTGAATCAGGTGTTTATAGTGGCGAATAGCTTGGGGAACAACTTGACCATAGTCGATCCTGCGACATTCATATCCACGCCTGTTCGTGTCGGGATTAATCCGACGTCGCTTGATTACAATTTCCAGACGAGTACTTTGGTAACCGTCAACACAACCAGTAACACCATGTCCGTCGTCCAATATCAGTGTCCGCCGGTGAACGGTCAGGTGGTGAATTGCCCGGCGCCTCGGACGCGCGCGATTCTTGGTCTGCCGGATTCGGGGCAGGTTTCGCAGCTAAAGCAGTTTGCGGTTGCCATAGACCTGAAGATGAATCTGGCGGTGGTGGTGGACCAGAACAACGATCGTGTCCTGTTGATTCCGCTTCCGCATTAAGAGCGGCGCGGCACGTGGCATGAACGGGTTGCAGTTAGCGTCGTGATGCTGAATCAGATTGACCGATTTCTACGGGGGCGGCTATAATCCTCCGTTTGCGTCGAGGGGAATTTAAGATTAAGGAGTCAGAATGAAGATTCGAATCGCAGTTCCGGCACTGGCGGCGCTGTTGCTCATACCTGCCGTCCGGGCGCAGTCCAGCGGCGCTGCCGCCGCGGTGGCACCGACAAAAGTCGGGGTGATCAACGTACAAGTTGCGATCACCAGTACGTCAGAAGGCAAGCTAGCGGCCCAGGAAATGCAGGCTCAGTTCCAACCGCGCCAGACCGAGCTCGAAAATTTGCGCAAAGAGATCGAGGATCTACAGACTCGGTTGCGCACCGGATCCAACGCGCTGAGCGATGAGGAAAGGGCGCGACTTGCGGCCCAGGCCGAACAGAAGACCCGGATCTTCCAGCGCAAGCAGCAGGAATCGCAGGATGATTTCAATGAAGCGCAACGCGAAATCGTGGATCGAATCGGCCGCAAGATGGTGGAAATCCTGGATAAGTACTCACGCGAGAATGGCTATGCCATCATTTTTGACACGTCTGCGCAGAGCACTCCCGTGATCTACGCGGCCAATCAAATTGACATCACGCAGGACATTATCCGGCTCTATGACCAGAATTATCCGGCGAAGAGTGCAGGCGGCGCCAAGCCGGCAGCTCCAAAGCCGGCGCAGAAGCCGGCAACGCAGCCCGGCCAGACACCGCCGAAGCCCTGATTGTCCAGCGTTCAAGGTCTCCAAGGGCCTCTTTGGTATTTTTCAGAGAGGCCCTTTCTGCTTGCAAGCCAGGAAGCAGCACGTTTATTGCATTTGCAAGCCCGCAGCTTGCCAATGACAAAGGCTTCACAGCAGGATCTCGGGTCTCCGGCGCGCAAAGCCGCCCGGGAGCGAGCGAGATTGGTGTTTCAGAGGCGCCTTGCGTTTTTGGCTTGACGAAATTATACTAGGGCGCTTCCAGATAGGTCGCACGGTCGAGTGGGCGCGAGCCCACTTTTTTGTTGGGCGCGAGAAATAGCCCGGTGTGTAGAGCTCCCGGCCGGGGCTAAATCCCGCGGGTAGAATAGTATGGACTTGGAAAAGGTTCGTGAGGCCGCGACGCGGGTGGCTCGCTCGCTGGGCCTCGAGGTTTTCGACGTGGAGTGGAAGGTAGGCAAGCAGCGGCTGCTGCGCGTCTACCTGGACCGATTACCCGGCCCCGAGAACCCAGAGGGGCTAGGTGTCACTCATAAGGATTGCGAGCGTGTTAGCGCGGATTTGAGCGTGATCCTGGACGTAGAGGATCTCGTTCCGGGCCCAAGCTACATTCTGGAGGTCAGTTCGCCGGGGCTTGACCGAAAGTTGATCAAGCCGGCTGACTATGAGCGGTTCGTGGGACGGCTGGCAAAGATATGGCTCGACGAACCTATCGAGAACGAGAAATATTTTGAGGGGCGGCTGGCAGGTTTTTCGGATGGCATGGTTAAACTGGCGCTCAAGAAGCGCGAGGTGATCGTGCCCTATGCAGGAATTCGGAAGGCGAACCTGGTGGTCGAACTTTAGGGAGAATCAGGGATGGCGAGTCTGCTGTACCAGACGATTGAGCAGATCAGCCGGGAGAAGCACATTGAACCGGAGATCATCGTCGCGGCCATTGAGGACGCGATGGTGGTAGCGGCGCGGAAATATTACCGCACTGAGGAAGAGCTCCGCTCGAAGTTCAATCCAGAAACCGGGCAGGTAGACGTGTTTTCGGTACACATGGTGGTTGAGGAAGTGGCCGACCCGGTGCGCGAAATCTCGCTTGTCGATGCCCGCAAGCGGAATCCGGAAATTGATGTCGGGGGAGAAGTAACCGAGCCGAAGCCTACCGACGTGCTGGGAAGAATCGCGGCGCAAACTGCGAAGCAAGTGATACTGCAAAAGGTGCGGGAAGCCGAGCGCGATACCATCTACAACGAATTTCACACCCGCGTGGGCGAGCTGGTGAACTGCATCGTGAAGCGCATGGAAGGGCCAGACATCATCGTGGATTTGGGCCGCACGGAAGCGCGCCTCCCCAAAAGGGAACAATCGCGCCTGGAAGCCTACAATGTGGGCGACCGCATGCGTACCACTATCCGCGCGGTTGAGCGAGCTGCGAAAGGTCCGCAGGTAATCGTCTCGCGCGCAGATCCCGCCCTCGTGCAACGATTGTTTGAGATGGAAGTGCCCGAAATTTACGATGGAACGGTGCAGATCCGTGCCGTCGCACGCGAAGCGGGGGAGCGCACGAAGATAGCCGTGGAGAGCCGAGACAAGGACGTGGATCCCGTGGGCGCCTGCGTGGGGATGAAGGGCATGCGCGTCCAGTCCATCATCCGAGAATTGCGCGGCGAGAAAATTGACATCATTCCTTACAACGAAGAGACCGTCGCTTTCGCGCAAAAGGCGTTGAGTCCTGCCAAGGTGACGCGGGTCCAGATTGTGGACCCGGAAGAGAAGCGGTTGGAAGTGATCGTGGAGGATACGCAGCTCTCGCTAGCGATTGGCAAGAAGGGCCAAAACGTCCGGCTGGCCAGCAAACTAATCGGTTGGAACATCGATATCAAGAGCGAGGAAGAAAAGCGGCGCGAGATTGAAGCACAAATGGCTGCGCTGACCGCTCCCGGCACTTCACTCACGGAATTGAAAGGCGTTGGACCGAAAACCATCGAGAAGCTGGAAGCGCACGGTGTCACATCAATTGAGAAGCTTGCCGACATGACCCCTGAGCAGCTTGTTGAGATTCCTGGCATCGGCGAGAAAATGGTGGAAAAGATTCACCAATCCGTCGCTGCATACTTCGAGGCGCTCGAAGCTCAGGCCACGGCCGCTCCTGGCGAGGGGGCAGTCGCTGAGGGCGAAGCCGAAGGGGCGCCCGAGCCAGCAGCCGATGCGGATGCTTCTTTAGAGGCAACAAACTCTGGCGAGGCTCTTGAAACAAGCGAAACTGCAGAAACTCCGGAGCTAAGCGAGCCGGAAGCCTCCGAGGTTCCTGAAACGCCGGAGAACGAAGAATCTTCCCCAGCTGAATCTGCTGGTGCGGCCGGGGAGAAGCGGGAGAATTCCGAGTAACACGCTCCGAAGAACCCGGGCACAGCAATAGGAGCTGAGAAGACTGAGGCGAATGTCAGATCCAAACCAAATCCGCATTAACGAGCTGGCCAGAGAACTCGAGATCAAGGCCAAAGTGCTCATAGATTACCTTCCGGAGATCGGCGTCACGGAGAAGAAGACGCACTCGAGCTCTCTCGACCTGGATCACGCTGAGCTAGTACGGAGACATTTCTTGGGTCTTGCCGCAGCCGAAGCGGCCGCTGAAGCTGAAAAGGAAGCCAAAGTTAAAGCCGCAAAAGCAAAGCCCACGACACGCTCGGCTGCTCCTGCGCCGCCAGCGGGGCCAACTGCTCCTTCCCCCTCTTCCACTCTAGGAGTGGCTGGCAAGCCGTTAGCACCTGCCACTTCTCCTACAGCTGGAGTGGCGCGGCCTGTTGTCGTGCCGGTTCGTCCGGCTGTCACTCCGGCGGTTGGATCAGGTCCGGCGCCAGGTCATCCGCCGGTTGCGGCCAAGCCTGGAGTTACTCCTTCAACGGCAGCGTCTGGCGCTTCTGTTGCAGCGAAACCGGGGGTGGCATCTCCAACATCGCGACCTGCGACTCCCGGAGCGACTCCGGCTGGTGCTCCGGGGCATCCAACAGCTCCCCCGCCGCGCCCCGTCGCGACTAGTCCCGGTGCTCAAAGGCCCAGCGCCCCGCCAACTGGACAGCGATATCCTGCCCGCCCCGCTGGCCCTTCGGGCCCGAGCCAGGGCAGGCCCGGCGCGCCGCAGGGCATGCGTCCGGCAGCCGCAGGAGGGCAGACTCGACCTAGTGGCGCTACTCGTCCCGGAGGTCCACCATCCAGATTCCCGCAGCGGCCGAGCGGCCCCGGAGGGCGTCCCGGCCAGGGTCCTGTCGGCGGGCAAAGACCCGGTGCCGGCGTTCCAAAGGCTGAGCCAGGCAAGCCCCTCTACGCTCGTAAGCCTCCCGCATCGCGCGGCCGTCCACTGATTGAGAAGCGTTACGCAGAGGGCGAGCGCAAGCTGCATCCTGTTCGCACGCGAGCTGGCGCTGGTCCCGGCCGCGCGGCACAAATCGAACCTGTGACGCCAGTCCAGCGTGAACCGCGCGATGTGGTGGTTACGGAAGGGATCACCGTGCGCGAGCTGGCCGAAAAGCTCGACATTCGCGCAAAGGAGTTGCTGAAGACGCTGATGGATCGGGGGGTGTTTGCCAGCATCAACCAAGCACTTGATGCGCCGACGGCGACAAGTTTGGCGGAAGCCTTCAATGGGATTGTAAAGGTTGTCACTTTTGAAGAGCAGGTGGTCGAGGAAGAAAAGATCAAAGAAGAGCGCTCGGGCAATCAACTGCCGCGTGCGCCTGTGGTGACCGTGATGGGTCATGTGGATCATGGCAAGACCAGCTTGCTCGACGCCATCCGCGAAACAGAAGTTGCCGCGGGGGAAGCGGGCGGAATCACGCAGCACATCGGCGCATACGAAGCGCGCGTTAACGCAAAGCGCATCGTGTTTATCGATACGCCGGGCCACGAGGCATTCACACGGATGCGCGCACGTGGCGCGAAAGTGACCGACATCGTAGTACTCGTGGTGGGTGCGGACGATGGCGTGATGCCGCAAACCGAGGAAGCTATAGATCACGCGCGCGCCGCAGGCGTGCCCATCGTGGTGGCCATCAACAAGATTGACAAGCCGGACGCGCAACCCGAGCGCGTCAAGCGCCAGCTTTCCGATCGCAAGTTGATGCCCGAAGAATGGGGCGGAGACACGGTGATGGTGGAAGTCTCCGCCAGGACCAAGAAGAACATCGAAAAGCTGCTCGAAATGATTCTCCTAGTGGGCGATCTGCGTGAGCTCAAGGCTGATCCAGACGCGCCGGCAAGCGGCACGGTGCTGGAATCACGCGTGGACAAAGGTCGCGGTCCCGTTGCAACTGTGCTGGTGCAGAACGGGACGCTCCATGTGGGCGATGTGTTTATCGTTGGCGCAGTATACGGAAAAGTTCGCGCGATGTTCGATGATCGCGGCCAGCCAATCAAGAAAGCCGGTCCCGCGACCCCGGTCGAGGTTCTCGGATTACAGGGTGTCCCCGAGGCGGGCGATCAATTCCAGGTGGCGGACGAAGCTAAGGCGCGCCATATCGTCGAGTACCGACAATCCAAGCAGCGCGAGGCGACCCTAGCGAAAACCGCTTCGTCAGGTCGATTGACGCTAGACCAATTGCACGAGCAGCTTAGAGCCGGTGAGTTGAAGGAATTGCCCGTGGTGGTGAAGGCAGACGTGCAAGGATCTGTGGAAGTATTGAGCGAAATGCTCCCCAAGCTCTCGAATGATCAGGTGAAATTGAAGGTCATTCATGCCAGCGTCGGTGCCGTGACGGAGACGGACGTGCTGCTGGCGTCGGCATCGAATGCCGTGATTGTTGCATTCAACGTCCGGCCGGAGCGAAAGGCTTCTGACCTGGCCCAGCGCGAGGGTGTGGACATCCGGTTGCATACGATCATTTATGAACTCCTGGATGAACTGAAGAAGGCCGTCTCCGGCTTGCTCTCGCCGGTAATCAAGGAAACCTATCTCGGGCGCGCGGAAGTGCGCGACACGTTCCGCGTAAAGGGCGTGGGCATGATTGCCGGGTGCTCCGTGCAGGACGGTATCTTGAAACGCGATGCGGATGTGCGCGTATTGCGCGACAATGTGGTCATTTACACGGGAAGAATCAGCTCACTACGGCGGTTTAAGGAAGACGCAAACGAAGTCCGCCAAGGATTTGAATGTGGCGTCGGCGTCTCGAATTTCAACGACGTGAAAGTGGGCGACATTCTGGAATGTTTCAAAATGGAGAAGACCGCCGCTCCTGAACTGATCAACATGGCGGATCGCGCGCGCGCGCAAGAAGGCGGAGAAGCGCGCCGCAATTAGTCAATTGTAATCTTTCCCGTTTCCCTGAAATTCTCGGGGGCGGATATGACAATCGGCCTCCTCACCCTGGAAATTCATATCCCCGATGCGCGGTCCCTGAAGGACAAGCGGCAAGTCCTGCGCAGCCTTAAAGAAAGACTGCGCGCCCATTTCAATGTGGCGGTGGCGGAGCTTGAGCATCAAGACCTGTGGCAGCGGTCGCGCGTGGGCGTGGTGAGCATTTCGGGGGACGAAAAACACCTGGAAGAATCGTTGCAAGCTATCGCCCTAGAATCAGAAAGGCTGCTGGGGCGCGATTTAGTTTCGCGAGAAATTGAATATTTTGAGGACGGCCAATGACCATCGGGGGGCATCGCTCAGAGCGCATTGCCGAGGAAATCCGGAACGAAGTGAGTTTGATGCTCGCCGGGGAATTGAAGGACCCGCGGTTGTCGGGGACCGTCATTGTGACTGAGGTTCGATTGACACCGGGCATGCGCACGGTGCGCGTATTCGTGCAGTTGGCGGATGACGACACTGAACGCGCAACTACCCTCGCAGGTTTGAAAGCGGCATCCGGGTACGTCCGGCATGAACTGGTCGAACGGTTGCGCTTGCGCCGTGCGCCGGAGGTGATTTTCATGCTGGATGAATCGGACGAGCGCGGTCAACGCATCGAGGAGTTACTGCGAAAGGTCCAGAGTCGGAGTGAAGGTTGAGGGCGCGGTACCACTCTGGTTTATTCCCTGGACTTGTTCTCGAGTAGAAACGAACTGCTAATACTGGGTTATTTCAGTCAGCCGTTTTTAATCCAATGCCCCGCAAACCACAGCCTCCTCCGGCAGACGGCATTCTGGTGGTCGACAAGCCGGGCGGAAAAACTTCTCATGACGTAGTGGAATCGGTGCGACGGTTGGCAGGCTTTCGCGGGGTCGGGCATCTCGGGACGCTCGATCCATTGGCGACAGGAGTGCTGGTTCTTGCACTGGGACGAGCCACGCGGCTCGCGCGTTATTATGGCGGCCGCCGAAAGCGCTACACCTGCGCGATCCGATTCGGTTTTGCAACCACCACTTATGACGCCGATGGAGAGGCGCTCGGGCCAGACTCGGCGCCCACGTTGAATGCTGAAGAAATCGCCTCGCTCGCCGGGAGCTTTGTAGGCAAGATCCATCAGATGCCGCCGCAATTTTCTGCCAAGAAAGTTCACGGGCGCCCTGCTCACGAGCTGGCGCGAAAGCACAAGCATGTAAGTCTCGAGCCGGTGGAAGTCGAGGTGTATGAATTTCGGCTGACCGGGATCGAAGGATCTCTTGCGCGTTTTGTAGTTGAGTGCGGTTCGGGTACGTATATCCGTTCGCTTGCACAAGACTTGGGAACGATGCACGGCTCGGGCGCCCATCTCGCGGAAATTGTCCGCACGGCGGTGGGCGAATTCACGCTCGATCAAGCGATCACGCTGACGGATCTCATCGAAGCCGCTAAGTCCGGTCGCTTTCTCGAACACGTGATCCGCCTGGAGAATCTCCTGCCGGAGCTTCCACGTGCAACTGTGCTTCCCATTATTGAGAAACGCGTGCGCCACGGCGCGAAATTCAATGTTCCCCTTGCACAGATCCAGCCGGGCCAGACGAATTCGGGGCAGGGCGCTCCGGCACCTCTCGATTCGGGCGACTGGAAGCCTTCGCGGCTGCGTGTCTTTAACCAGCAGGGACAACTGATTGCCATCGCCGAGCTGGTAGTCCCGCGCACCTATCAGCCAGTGGTCGTGCTTGAGGTAATGCCCCGAACGGGCGGGTCGCCAGAGTTTCTAAGGTAGTTTCCTGTTTTGTTAAGGGCGTGGCGGCGCTTGGGGTGAGTCGGTCTGAGGTGGAGTTTCCGGTTGCTGTTGTGGCTGTTGCTGCGGAAGCGACTGCGGAGGTGTGGGTTGGACCTGGCGTTCTTGCCGCGTGGGCCCGAATGATCCAGACCCTTCCAGTGCGCGGTGGCCCGCGTAAATCACATGATCTTTTCGCGGTGAGAGCGAGACAGTTCGCGGCGTAATCAAAATCAGCAATTCACTGTCTTGATTTTGAGTATTTACGGTGCTCCCAAACATTCCGACTGCCGGCAGACCGGCGACGCCAGGAGTCCCGCTGACAGTGCGAGACTCCTGCGGCTGGAGTATGCCCGCGATGGCCGTCGTTTCGTTTTGCCGCAAGCGCACTGTCTGCGTGATGGCTTGATTTGCAATCACCGGGATCCCGTTGAACGCCTGCGTGGTGAGGCTGCTAATCTCAAAATTCGTTTGGAGTGTGACTTCATCGTCGGGATGGATACGCGGAGTCGCTTTCACTTTCACGCCGATGTCCAGATATTGCACCCCAGGAAACGGAGTTTCGGCTAGAGCATTTCCAACACTGAAGTTCGAATTATTCAGGATCACTGTGGCGGTGTTCGACCCACGGTTTACGACTGCGACATCGGGTTTGCCGTTCGCGTCGAAATCTGCCGTCACCACAGATACAGGATTCGTCTGGACGGGAATTTCGAAATTCTGTCCAAACAATCCGTTTCCGAGACCCAGTAGGATCGAGATGGCATTATCTGTTTGGTCGGCAACGACCAGATCCAGGCGGCCATCCACGTTGAAATCTGCGACGGCAATGGAGGCAGGCGCGGTGCCGGCCGGAAAATCAACCTTGGTTGCGAATGTTCCAGTGGCATTTCCGCTTGCATTCACCTGGCCGAGAAGGATTGAAACGGTATTCCCCGTATTCGTGTTAGACGGGACTCCATTATTCGCGATCGCGAGATCCGGCACCGTATCACCATTGAAATCACCCGTTGCCACCCAAACGGGGGAATTTCCCGTGGGATAGTCCACGCGATTCTGAAACGTTCCGTCGCCGTTGCCCAAGAAGATGGAGACGGTATTGTCCGATTCATTTGTCACGGCTAGGTCAATTTTGCCGTCGGCATTAAAGTCGGCTGCCGCGATTGACGAAGGCGCGCGGCCCGTTGTAATTGTCGCGGGCGTCTTGAAAGTCCCATCGCCGTTGCCCAGGAATACCGAAAGTGTGTTGTTTGCGTGATTGGCAGTGATGAGATCTGTGAATCCACTTGTAGTCAAGGATGTAGCGACCACGGACACAGGCCCGCTGCCGGTCCCAGTCGAAAGGGTGAGGGTCGGAGCAGGATTGAGTGCGCCATTGCCATCGCCGAGGAAAATCGAGACGGAATTGTCCGCTTGATTGACGACTGCCACATCCAGGTTCTGGTCGCTCCCCGGTTTGGTCGTATCCGTATTGAAATTTCCAGTCGCGATCCAAACCGGGCCAACCCCTGTCTTGACGGTCGTGGGGGTCTGAAACGTCCCGTCCCCGTTGCCGAGAAAAATCGAGAGTGTATTGTCCGCATTATTCACTACGATCATGTCCGGGATGCTCCCCGTATTCCTCAGCACGCCGGTGGTGACAAAAGTAGGAGCATTCCCTGTGGCAAGATTCGTCTCTGGAAAATTTGCAGTGGAGACTCCCGGGACGTTTCCACCGACTCCCGCGAAACTGGGCGAGAATTGCGCCAGCGTCACAGGAAATCTTTCACCCACAAAGAACGTCGCCGGTCTGCCGTCTTCCGTGCGCAGAAGAATGCGGCGGCCGTGCCGGACCAGGGAGAGCATTTCAGAGAAGTTCGCAGCCGCGCCGGGAATAGTTGCGAGAAATGTGGTGTATCCTCCTCCAAAGGCGATCAGAGGCGGGAGGAGAGACCCAAGGGCTACCTGCCCTGAGCCGAGCAGGGATGCAATTTGTGATGTAGTTAGCCCGCTCAATGAGGATGGCGTGCCGAAGATCTGTTGCAAGACAGTGGCTAGTCCCTGTGGCGATTGCAGCGCCTGCAATACCTCCTGCTTGCTGATCGAAAAGATTTTTCCTGATTCTGGCGGACTGATGCCGAGAAGCCTGGCATAGTTGCGATCCACTTCAAGGATTTCGACCTCGAGAACCAATTCGCCATTGGGTTTTTCGAGATCCTCGATTACTCCGGCGGCTACTGCCATGGCCTGAGGCGATGCGCGCATGGTCAGCGTGCCGCTTCGCGCATCCAGATCGGAGCGCGTGATTCCTGCAATCTCACGCACCAAACGCAAAACCTCGGTCATCTGTTCGGGTGACTCAGAGGCAGGAAGGATCACGGTGCGCACAATGGAAATTTCGTAATCCTTTCGTTTTTGCGCCGTGTCGTCTGCGACAAAGAATAAATGCTTGGTCAGTGGGCGCCAGAATGTTCCGGTCATTTCCCCCAGCAGCCGTAGCGCCGTCGGAAAATCCAGATCGGACATTCGGAAATGAACTTGTCGTGCCCGCATATCAACGTCGAATGCCACCTGCACACCAAATTGGCGCGCGATTTCCTGATAAGCGGCGCTTGTATCGCCACGGATATCGAAACTGCGCGTTCCTGGGAGATGCTCCAACTGGACCTGGCCCACTGGGTCAGCCCCCGTCACCACCTCCTCGAACGGCTCAGGGCGCAGGGCCGTCAATTCTGCGTACCTCTCTTGAAGCACTCGATTGGTGGGATCGAGCGACCGGGCCGAAAGCAGTTCCCGCCGCGCGTCGGAAAGTCGCCCTGAGACTGCCTCCCGTTCTGCGAGATCCATCTTTTGTTGAACCACGCGGCTCCTAGCAAATTCACGGTGCATGAAGTATTCCTTGTTGTCCGGAGCCCAATCTACCGCGTCGGTGAATGCGTCGTAGGCTGGTTCCCAATTGCCGGCTTGTTCAGCGCGCAGGCCCTGTTTATAAGCATCCTTGGCCTTTTTGGCGTCGGGCGCGAATGCCGGGCGCTTAGCTACGCCTTGGGGCTTGACCGGGTTGGCGGACACGGACTGATTCGGGGATGCCTGGGCGAAGGCAGGAGGCGCAGAAAGAATTGCGGCTGCCACAATCAGTGGTGCATATGGCCAACGAAACATAGATTGATATTGTACAAGGATTGCCGCGGTGCCGGCGCGTATGTGGGTTGAAACAACTTGATTTTGGAGAAGTGGGAAGCTAAACTGGATTCTGCAGTTGTAAATGAGTTTCAACTGGAGTCTCCTTGCTTTCGGCCCTCCTGGTCGCTCTCCGTGAAGGCGTTGAAGCTGCGCTCGTTGTCGGCATCGTCCTGGTGTACCTGAATCGGACCGGCCGCCGCGCTCTCGCCAGCTACGTCTGGGTTGGCGTGGCTCTGGCTGCCGGAGCCAGCTTTGCGACCGCGGTTCTATTGCGACGCTGGCGCGTGAGCGAGGACGGCTTTGAAGGGTTGTTGATGCTGGTAGCTTCCGTGCTCGTGGTTTCCATGATCGTGTGGATGAACCGTGTTGCGCGCAGCCTGAAAAAACAGATCGAACAACGTGTTGAAATTTACGCACAGCAGGCCACCCGTGCCGCAGGCTGGGGGATAGGACTCTTTGTGTTCCTGATGGTCTTGCGGGAGGGCGCTGAGCTGGTGCTGATTCTTCGCGCAGTTGAGCTTTCAAGCGAAGGAATAGAGGTCTGGATCGGGACGGGATTGGGCATCGCCATCGCGATCGCTGTAGGGCTTTTTTTCTTTCAGGGGACGCTGCGGATTCCTCTGCAACGCTTCTTCGCAGCCACCAGCGCGATTCTAATGGTTGTAGCGTTCCAACTTGCATTGACTGGCGTGCACGAATTGAGCGAAGCCATGTGGATTCCGTCGAGCAAGACGGAGATGGCAACCATTGGCCCGATTGTGCGGAACGAGGTGTTTTTCTTTGTAGTCATCCTGGGCGCGGCCGCGCTGGTAGTGTTGCGCGAATGGTTCGGTGCGCGGCGGCCAGCAACGGATGAAACCATAAACTCGGCTGAGCGCAGGATGCGCGAATGGGAGTTCCGCCGCCAGCGGCGCTGGAGCTTTGCTGCCGCAATTCTGTGTTTGCTTGTCGTGCTGACGTTGGCCGGCGAATTTGTGTATGCGCGCACGACGGCAGCGCCCATTCCCGCCACACGGTTGGTGGCGCGAGACAATCAGGTGCGTATTCCACTTTCTGAACTCACGGATTCGAGCTTGCACTTTTACACCGTGGAAGTGAATGGCACGGTGATCCGGTTCCTTGTGATTCACAAAAGCAATGGAGAATATGGCACGGCGCTCGATGCCTGCCAGATTTGCGGCGGCGCAGGTTACCGCCAGCAAGGACAGAATGTGGTTTGCCGCAACTGCGCTGCCTCTATCTATATCCCCTCGATCGGCGAATCGGGCGGCTGCAATCCGGTTGGCGTGAAATCACAGGTGCAGGGAGGAGAAGTGGTGATGGATCTTTCGGCGCTCGCCGAGGCAGCATCAAAAATCCACTCCTGACCCCATGTTTGCTCGCCTGGTAGGGGAATCGTTTGCACGCAATCCGCGCCGGAAAATACTGACTGCCGCTGCCTTGGTAGTCGGCATGGCGGTGGCCACGGCAACGCTGTCGGTGGCGCTGGACGTGGGAGATCGGCTGGCGCGTGAGTTTCGCAGCCTGGGCGCAAATCTCCTGGTGACGTCGGAGTCGGATACGCTGCCACTCGAAATTGGCGGCGTGGATTATCGCCCAGTGGATGAAGGTGCATACCTGGATGAAGCCAGCCTCGGGAAGTTAAAGACGATTTTCTGGCGGCACAATATCCTTGGTTTCACGCCGTTTCTGGATGTTCCTGTGATTGTGTCCGCCGATGGGTCGCGCTTGCACACGACGCTCGTGGGGACTTGGTACGAACATGCCGTCCCCGTCCCGGACGGAACAAAATTCAATACCGGAGCAGGAACGACCCATCCCTGGTGGAAAGTTCAGGGCCGCTGGTTTCATGACAACAGCAACGAATGCGTTGTTGGGATCGCCCTGGGAGAGACTAATCCGTCAGCATTCGCCATTGGCAAGACCATCACCGCCGCGAAATCTGAAGACACAGCGCAAACACAATCGTTGGTGGTGACCGGAATTATTTCCACGGGCGATGCAGAAGACAGGAGTGTGGTTGTTCCACTTGTGGTGGCGGAGAATCTTTCCGGCCACCCCGGAAAAATTCGGCAACTCTTCGTTAGCGCGCTCACAAAACCAGCCGATTCTCTATCCGAGCGCGACCCAAAGACGCTCTCGGCAAAGGACTATGACCGCTGGTTCTGCTCGCCGTATATTTCCTCGATTAGCTTCCAGATCCGGCAAGTCCTCCCGGGCACTGACGTTCGGGCGATTCGACGAGTGGCGGATACCGAAGGGCGCATCCTCTCGCGAATGGGAACGCTGCTCTGGATCGTGACGCTGGCGGCGCTTGCTGGCGCAGCGCTCGCTGTGGCAGCTACGGCGGCAACCACGGTTCTCGAGCGGCGCGATGAAATTGGCATCATGAAGGCGATCGGGGCGACAAATTCCATCGTGGGTGGGATTTTCCTTGCTGAACAAGTTTTGTTGGCTCTCATTGGCGGTGCGATTGGATATCTCGCTGGTGTGGGGCTTGCCTGGATCCTAGGGGAGAGTGTGTTTGGGACTCCCTCATCTCTCCGTATTGTTCTTCTCCCCGTGGTTTTGGGCCTCGCTTCAACGATCGCGATTGTCGGCAGTTTGGTTCCCTTGTGGCGAGCGGCAAATTTTCAGCCGGCACCCATCCTGCGGGGCGAGTGATGTTCGCTCGTCTGCTATGGAAACTGCTTCATGCGAGCCGCGGACGCTTGGTAGTTGCGATGGTTGCGCTGGTGAGCGGCGCTGCGGTGATCTCCGCGCTGTTGAATCTGCAGTTGGATATCGAGCGTAAATTGACGCAGGAATTCCGCACACTAGGCGCGAATTTGGTGATTTCGCGCGCGCAAACTGTGCAAGCTCTTAGCCAGGCGGCTGAATCGCCGGCGCTGATTGATGAACGCGAAGTCCTGAGCCAGGTCGAGCGGAACCGGACTCATGAGGTAGTCGCCGCTGCGCCCTTTCTCTATATTGTCGCGAGGGTGAAGGCCAAACCTCTGATTGTGGCCGGGACCTGGCTGGATGAAGCCATTAAGCTTGCCCCCACTTGGAAGATTGCTGGCGGACAGGTCGCCTCGCGAGGGGATCTGACAAGCTGCCTGGCAGGTCGCAACGTCGCGCAACAACTTAGCCTGACTCCAGGATCAAAACTGGAACTGAACTATCTGGGTCGGACCGCACGTATGACGGTAGCGGGAATCGTGGACGCGGGCGCAGCCGAGGACAATCAACTCCTCGTAAACCTTCCTGTGACGCAAGCGCTTGCGGGCTTGAACGGCCAGATCGGCATGGTGCAATTGAGCGTGAATGGAACGCCGAAGACCATCGAGGCCTTTGCAAAAAAGTTGGCAGCCGCGCTGCCTGTTCTTGAAGTGCGCCCCATCCGGCAAGTGGCGGAAGCGGAAGGTGCGCTGTTGGGCCGGATCCGGCTGCTGATTCTCTCGATGGTACTGCTAATCCTGGTCCTCACAGGGCTCTGCGTGTTGGCTACTATGGCGGCGCTAGCGATGGAGCGTAGAGAAGACGTTGGGCTGATGAAAGCTTTGGGGGGCTCGATCAGCAGGATTGTGGGACTGTTTCTCGCCGAAGTCGGTGTGCTCGGGGCCGTCGGTGGACTCGTGGGCTGCCTCGCGGGCGTAGCACTCTCCCATTGGATGGGGCAGCGGGTGTTCGGCGCAGCCATCTCGCCGCGCTGGGAAATCTTTCCATTGACGATTGCGCTGATGGTGGCCGCCGCGCTGGCAGGAGCTCTGCCGTTGCGACGCCTTGGAAATGTGAAGCCTGCTGTAATTTTTCGAGGAGAATAGTGCCGACACTCGTCCAAGTGGAAGGCTTGCGCAAAGAGTTTGGCAATGTGCGCGCGCTCGATGGTGTTTCGTTTAATGTCGAAGAAGGTGAATGGATCGCTATCATGGGGCCCTCCGGCTCCGGAAAAACAACGCTGATCAATATTCTTGGTGGGCTCGACACACCCACCGGCGGGCAGGCAATGGTGGACGGCACGGACGTAGCTCGGTTGAACGAAGCGGGACTTACGCGATATCGCGCCGAGAAGATCGGATTCATCTTTCAACAGTTCCATTTAGTACCGTACTTGACGGCCCTGGAAAACGTCATGCTGGCGCAGTATTTTCACAGCACCACGGATGAAAAAGAAGCCCTCCAGGCGCTCGCTCGCGTGGGATTGGCGGATCGCGTCACTCATCTCCCCGCGCAGCTTTCGGGGGGTGAGCAGCAACGTGTGGCCGTGGCCCGCGCCTTGATTAATCATCCAAAGTTGGTCCTGGCCGATGAGCCTACAGGGAATCTCGACGAAGCCAATCAAGAAACCGTGATCAACCTTTTGCGCGAACTGCACAAAGAGGGGCACACAATTCTAATGGTCACTCATGACCCGGCGCTTGGCTGTATGGCGGATCGCCGGATCGAGCTGGCGCATGGCCGCCTGGTGCATCAGGCAGCGACGGTGGCGCAGAGGCGTTAGTCCCTTCGCACGAGTGCCCAGTGTGTTTGCACCTTCTCTCTCCGGCCAAAAGAGAGTAGGTACCCTGTCTGCTAGAATAGAATTGCCATGCCCATTCCCATGGATGTTCGGAAGAAACCGATGGACGTGAAGGTGCATGTGACGACGGGCGAGGGTGTTGAGGTGACCTGGTCCGACGGGCATTTGAGCCGCTACCCGTTTCACTATCTGCGTGATCTTTGTCCCTGCGCCCTTTGCAACGACGAGCGCGAGAAGAATGCCCGCGTCGGCGCTTCGACCAGCGGGACCGTGCTGCCGATGTTCAAGCCGCGTGTCACTGCCAAGAGTGCGAATGCCGTTGGGAATTACGCCATTCAGATTCAATTCTCAGACGGGCACGCGACGGGGATATACAGCTACGAACATCTCCGCGAGATCTGCCCGTGCGAAGCCTGCAGTCGCGATTTTCGAGTCGCCACAAGGGAACCTTCAGCTTAATTTTACTGGGCAGAAGGCTGAAGCTGGGCACTTGTGTACCCAGCTCCCGGTTGGCTCACTGGCAATCCATCACTTTCCCCTCACACCTGCGTTGCGACGGAGCGTCTGCCATAAGACGGTTCAGCGTCCCGCGGTTGCGGCCTTGGTTTGTTCCGCGCGAACTACGGGTACGTCCACGACATGCTCGGCAAGGAACCACACTTGCAGCTCGTTTGTGCGAATCACATCGCTGACCAGAACATCATTTGTGCCGTCGTCACCAGCTTCAGCAGCTTGCCGAGCCATAGTGCGAGCCTCTTTCAGCAGCATCTCATGCGCCTCGAGTAGGCGGGAAATTTGGACGGGCACCTCCTCACGGCCTCGCGGGGGACGTGGGATGATAGTCGTCTCTGCGACATCCGCGGCCATAGCCAAGCTGATTGCGCCGAGACTTTGAATGCGTTCCGCAATGGTGTCCACCAACTCGTTCTGCTCGCCGTAGTGTTTATCGAAGAGCAGGTGGAGTTGGTAAAAAGTGTGGCCGGCCACCTGCCAGTGGTGTTTCTTGTACAAATCGCGAAGGGTGATCGTGTCCGCCAGAATCTGATTCAAATTCTCGGCGCTGGCAGCACACACCGACTCGTCGAGGGCTATGGGCAACTTCGCAATCTTGCCATACGGTTGAATCTCGCGGGCGTGCTGGTGGACGACTGGTTTGGCCTTCACTGTGCCTTCTTCGAGCTGAGAGTAACCGGGAGAACGTTTGTTGCCTTTCACAGCCATTGAGGTGTCTCCTCCTGGATTATTTGGCCTGGGCTTAAGTGGGAATCATACGCCTGTTCCCTTTGGATTTTCCAGGTGACCGCTTAGTAGCATAGGAGCGTAGGTGCTTCCATTTTGCAGTCATTTCAACGTATAGTTCATTCCCGCACGCTTAGACATATATGTCATCAGATTCCACGGGCCCACGATTTACGCCGGGTTTTGCCCGCCCTGCAGCCAAAGTCCTGGTGGCCACCACGGCCATGCTGGCGTTCATTTCCTTTTGGCGCGCCGCCGCGATTGTTCTCAATGACCTAGCATCATCTGCATACTATGCAGGCGGCGAGGCGGAGCAATTCATCGGCAAGACCGCTCCCTGGTTCATCCTCGGCATCATGTTGTTTTCCTATGCGGTGCGTGCCGTGTACGTTGAGAGTTGCAGCATGTTTGTCCGCGGCGGCGTATATCGCGTGGTAAAGGAGGCGCTGGGCGGGACGCTGGCAAAATTTTCAGTGTCTGCGCTGATGTTTGATTATGTGCTGACCGGACCCATCAGCGGTGTATCCGCGGGGCAATATTTGGTAGGCGTCGTGAATGAGCTATTTTTTTATTTTCATGTCCCCCTTCACCTGAATGTGGATTCCACGGCTGCTGCAGTTGCCATCCTGATCACAATCTATTTCTGGTGGGAAAATATTAAAGGCGTTCCCGAATCCAGCGGGAAGGCTCTCAGAATCATGGAGCTCACCACGATTATGGTGGTGGTGCTGATCGGGTGGTGCATCTACACGCTTTACGTCCGCCCCGGTTGGCACCTGCCGCCGCTCCCCTCGCCGCAGAACATGAAGCTCGACCAGGGTTCGCTAGGCTGGCTCAATCCCTATCAGTGGGCGCACACGCTTACTCTGATCGCCATCTTCGTCGGGCTGGGCCACTCGGTTTTGGCCATGAGCGGCGAAGAGTCACTCGCGCAGGTGTACCGCGAAATCGAGCATCCTAAGTTGCCGAATCTGAAGAAGGCCGGGCTGGTCATTTTCATCTACAGCCTAGTGTTCACCTCGTTGGTTTCATTTTTCGCGGTGATGATTATCCCGGACAACGTGCGTGCGAACTTCACGGAAAACCTGATCGGCGGCCTTTCGATGCACCTCGTCGGAAGCTTTCCAGTTCGATTGGGTTTCCACGTGTTCGTGGTGGTGGTTGGGACGCTGATTCTGGCGGGAGCCGTGAACACGGCGATTGTAGGGTCTAACGGTGTGCTAAACCGCGTTTCCGAAGATGGAGTGCTTACCGATTGGTTTCGGCATCCGCACCCTCGCTTCGGCACCACGCACCGCCTGATCAATCTCGTGGTTTTATTCCAGATCATCACCATCATTGCGAGCCGCGGCGACGTTACATTCCTCGGAAACCTCTATGCCTTCGGCGTGATCTGGAGTTTTTCCATGAAGGGGATCGCCGTGCTGGTGCTTCGCTACACGCATCCACAGGACCGCGAATATCGTGTTCCTTTTAATCCAGTAATCTTCGGCAAGGAAATTCCCGTGGGGCTGGGATTGATCACGCTGGTCTTGCTCTCGATTGCGGTGATCAACCTGTTTACAAAGCCGGAAGCAACGATCGCAGGCTTAGTATTTTCAATATTACTATTCACAGTTTTTGAAATCTCTGAGCACCGCATGCGCAGCCACCAGGCAGGCGCCACGCACGTCGAGTTGGATCAATTCAACCTGGCTCCCGAAGCGGAGCTGACACCGACAAGCGTTGGAGTGAAGCCCGGAAATATCGTGGTTCCAGTAAGCAATTACTACGCGCTGTATCACCTGGAAGCGGCGATGCGGCGGGTGAGGAGCCACAACGCTGACATCGTTGTCCTGCATGTACGGATGCTCAGGCGCGCTGCCTCCGGCGAGTACGATCTGGCGCCGGACCAATTATTCAGCACCATCGAACAGCTGCTGTTCACGAAAGTGCTAGCGATTGCGGAAAAAGAAGGAAAGCCGGTGCGGCTCGCGGTGGCCGCCGCCAATGATCTGTGGGAAGGTATTCTGCGCACGGCCGCAAATCTAGAATCGAGCACGATAGTCGCCGGCAGCTCCTCAAAAATGTCGGTCACCGAGCAGGCCCGTGAAATCGGACTGGCCTGGGAGCGCATGCCGGAACCGCGGCCGCGCGTGGCGCTAGAAATCTTTACGTCTTCTGGTCAGGAACAGATCTTCTACCTGGGGCCGCATGCGCCGCGCCTGACGCCTAAGGAAATTGATCTGCTCCACAAGGTTTGGCTCGAACTGAGCGCCAAACTGCCCGGCGAAGATCTTCACCATCACGACGTTATCCATTTCGCCCTTGCGGAAGTCGAGCGCGAAATAGCCGAGGGGCAGGGCGATGCAGTGCTTGAGCGGCTGAGGGATCATCTACATGAGATATCCAGCCGGCGCTTAGAGCCACCCACGTGAAATGTATTTCAAGCGCTTCCAGTTATGCCCCTCGGAGTTCCGAGGTGCAGTGGGGGCAGCGGGTCGCTTTGATGGGAATCGCCAAAGAGCAGTAGGGGCAATCTTTCGTCGCAGGCGCTGCGGCGGGCGCCGGACCCTTCAGCCGGTTCACTTGGCGGACCAGCAAGAAAATAAAAAATGCCACGATTAAAAAATCTATCACCGCATTTAGGAACAATCCGTAGTTGATTGTGGCCGCCCCCGCAGCTTTAGCGGCCGCCAGTGTGTCGTACGACTTCCCTGAAATATTTACAAACAGGTTGGAGAAGTCCACTTTGCCCAGCAGCAGGCCTACCGGTGGCATGAGAATATCACTGACGAACGACGTGATGATTTTTCCGAACGCGGCGCCGATGATAATGCCAACAGCCATGTCGAGGACATTTCCCCGCATGGCAAACTCTTTGAACTCTTTCAGCATCTCCGTCCTCCTAGCTGAGTCCTCATTAGCAGTTCATTTTGCCAACTCGGTCAACCGGACAGCCCCCAAGCACAAATCCGGCCGTTGTCGGGCGCGAGAGTAGCGGGAAGTGGCGCGTCTTGGCAAGCGTGAAGCGCGGGGTTCTCATCGAGGCAAGTTGGCGCCGGGCTCTCTCATGGAAAGAATTCCACCCAAGAGTCCCCGCGTCACCAGGACCCCGCCTGCGAGCGCGAGAAGGACATCTGCATAGCGAAGAGGCATCAGAGGAATTGCAAGCACCAGAATACCGACTAGGACCAGCGACCCGCTCCGGAGGACTACGGCTCCCCCTTCTCGATCCTGACGTTGCAACCACGCGCGAACACCCCAATACATGAGCAAGACTCCAAGTGCGAGCATGGCCGAAGGTCGGCTCGGAAGCGACACCCCTCGATCAACTGCCAGCAATATCAGCAGCGCGCCCAACAGCAAGATAATGAATTCGTTGAGGAGGCGAAAGAGATTAGCGGTTTTCGGCACCGAAATGCCTCGTATGCGCTGCATTATCCCGCAGATGACTGGTGACTGAAAAGAGTTGGCGAATTTGACCGGGCCCGGGCGCTAGATGGGAAAAGGAGTGCTACAATGACTCGCTTCTTGGCCGCATCGCGAGCCTGCTTGGATTCATCCAATCACTTAGGAGATTCAATTGCAAAAGGTAATCATTATCGGAAGTGGCTGCGCTGGACTAACTGCGGCAATTTATGCGGCCAGAGCTGACCTGCAACCAGTGGTCCTCGACGGCTATGAACCCGGCGGACAACTTGCCTTGACCACCATGGTCGAGAATTTTCCCGGTTTTCCTGATGGCATCCTGGGGCCGGAACTGATTGAAAATGCGCGAAGGCAGGCGCAGCGCTTCGGGACACAATTCCGTTCGGGTGCGGTTACATCGGTGGACCTGAGCAGACGGCCATTTAAAATTGTCGCGGGCAAGGAAACATACGAGTCGGAAACGCTGATCATCGCCGCGGGTGCATCGGCTCGAATGCTGGGAATAGAATCGGAAAAGAACCTGTTGGGCCACGGCGTTTCCACTTGTGCCACTTGCGACGGTTTCTTCTTCCGAGGCAAAGACATTCTCGTGGTGGGCGGCGGCGATACGGCGATGGAGGAAGCAACTTTTCTGACAAAGTTTGCGAAGAGCGTTACGATCGCGCACCGGCGCAACGAATTTCGCGCCACCAAAATCATGCTCAATCGCGCGCGGACCAACGAAAAAATCAGCTTCTTAACACCCTACGTGGTCGAAGAAATTCACAACGTGGAGAATAAAGCTGTCGAGGTTGTCAGGCTGCTCAATGCAGACACCAAGCAGACAAAAGAACTGAGCGTCGAGGGCGTCTTCGTGGCAATTGGACACGAGCCCAACACGAAAATATTTCAGGGGCAGGTTAAGATGGATGAAGCCGGGTATATCCTCACGCATGAGGGAAGCAAAACCAGCATAGAGGGCGTATTTGCCGCTGGCGACGTGCAGGACCACCGCTATCGACAGGCCGTCACTGCGGCAGGGTCAGGATGCATGGCGGCGATGGATGCGGAAAAATTCCTCGCCGGACATAAGTCCTAGCACCTCGGCCTCTCTCACGGCATAATTCCAATCGCATGGTTACTCGCAAGCTCGCATTTCGCGCGAACTGTTGCGCCCACCACTGATGCGTTCATTTCTCCTGCACCTCTCCGAAAATGAGAGGCTGGCGCCGCTGATCATGACCAATCGCGTGAGCCGGCGCGTGGCGCGGCGATTCGTCGCGGGTGAAACGCTTGACGACGCCATCGAGGCAGCGCGAGCAGTGAACCGCGCTGGGCGATCTGCGAGTCTCGACTTACTCGGTGAAAATGTGCTGGACGAGGCAGGAGCACGCCGCGCCACGGAGGGATATCTCGAAATCTTCGATCGCATCGCCCGCGAGAAGCTTGATGCCAATGTCTCGCTGAAGTTAACGCAACTCGGACTTGATCTCGGCGAACCGCTCTGCCAGGACTTGCTCGAGCGGATCATTGCTCATGCCGCGGATTTACGAAATTTCGTTCGCATCGACATGGAAGGTTCGGTTTACACCCAACGCACTGTTGAGATTACAAAACGGGTTCGCTCGAAATACACGAACGTCGGGACCGTGATGCAGGCATACCTTTATCGCGCCGAACAGGACGTCCAGGACCTTCTCGGCATTGGCTGCCGGATGCGCCTTTGCAAGGGCGCCTACCAAGAGCCACCCGACATCGCGTTTCCGAAAAAAACGGACGTGGACATGAATTATGTGAAGTTGATGAAACTGCTCCTGCCGAGCGGAACCTACCACGGAATCGCAACGCACGACCCTGCGATGATTCAAGCGACCAAGGATTTTCTGCGTGAGAGAAATATTGGCCGTGACCAATTCGAGTTTCAAATGCTTTACGGGATCCGGACTGATTTACAGGACCAACTTGTGCGCGAGGGTTATCGCCTACGGGTTTATATTCCCTTTGGCACGGACTGGTTTGCCTACTTCATGAGGCGGCTTGCGGAAAGGCCAGCCAACCTGATATTTTTCCTTCGTAACCTGCTCCCTCAACCTGGCAATCTGCGCGCCTGGTGAGATTGTTGTTCTTGCTCCCACGCAGAATTAGAATTAACCTGCGCCCAGCCATGCGATTCTCCACACCCGGAGTTCAAATTCGAGCAGGGGGACGAGATGCAAACTCAAATCACAGTTCGATGGCTGGCAGTCGCAGTTCTATTGATTGTCGGGGGCTGCAGCAGTTCCACGCCCAGTTCTTCAACCACCAGCGATTCCAGCAAGCCGGATGAGAGTAAGTCAGCCGAGAGGGCGGCCCGGGCATCTGCGAAATCAATCGTGATTGGCAGTGGGACTGTCTTCGATGTCACGCTCAATCAATCCGTTAGTTCAAAGACCAACAACGCGGGAGATCACTTCGATGCTTCGCTTGCGGCCCCGGTCACTGAGGGCGATAGAGTTGTGCTGCCTATCGGCACGAAAGTGATCGGCACCGTGACGCTCGCGCACTCGGCGGGGAAGTTCAAGGGAAACGCGGCGCTGGGCTTGGCGCTGGATTCGATCGTCATAAACGGCAAGGCCTACCCGGTTCAGGCGACCAGTGTTGAACAAGCGGGGAAGGGTCGCGGGAAAAGAACTGCTGTCGGCGCTGGAGGCGGGGCTGCACTAGGCGCGGTTGTTGGAGCGCTCGCGGGGGGCGGCAAAGGTGCTGCCATCGGCGCGGCAGCCGGTGCCGGGGCAGGGACGGCAGGAGCCGCTTACACTGGAAAGCGGGACATCGATTTTCCCGCGGAAACAAGACTGGCTTTCAAGTTGACTCAGCCGCTCACGGTCAATCCGAAATGAACAAACTGTGGACGTGGACTATGACTTGCGGCAGACGGCGATTCCATCGCGTAAAGGAATGATGACCGGGAAAAATTCTCTCGAGGAATAGATCATTCGGTTGAACTGCTGAATTGCACGAGTGCGGGCGTCTTTCGCGCGACGAGAAGCACGGCCGTACCACAATACGTTGTCCGTCACCAGCAATCCTCCGCTCCGCAATCTCGGCAGTGCTTTTCGCAACGCATCCGGATATTGATGTTTGTCCACATCGATAAAAATCAAGTCGAATGCGCCAGTGACGCTATCGATCAGTTGTACGGCGTCGCCAATGAGGAGTTGAATCCGGTCCTCCACGCCTCCGCGGCGGAAATTCTCTCTCGCTCGCCGGGCGTTTTCCGGGTCTCCATCCGTGTAATATATTTCGCCGTCGGATCCAGCGCCTCGCGCCAGCCAGATTGTTGAATACCCGATTGCCGAGCCCATCTCAAACATCCGTTTGGCGCCAGAGACTCTTACAAGCAAGTGGAGCAGTCGCCCGCAGGCTGGTCCGATGATTGGAATCTTGCGCTTGTCGGCGTATTTTTCGATGTCTGCCAGCAAAGCATCGCGCTTCGGCAGCAAGTTGTCCAAGTACTTTTCTATGTGTTTTTCGAGAATTCCTGGCACAGAGTCTTCTCTCCCACGTCCAGCCTACAGTCAACCAATTGTCTCACCGGGTTTCAAGGCGTGTATTTCGAGGCTCGGGAAATCACTGGTGAGTTCACGGAGCATCTCAGGCCGCCCCGTGAGTACCGGGAATGTCCCGAAGTGCATGGGCACCACGTGATGCACGTTGAGTAAGCGAACCGCAAGAGCTGCTTCGCGGGGTCCCATAGTATAGTGATCTCCAATGGGCAGGAGTGCCACATTGGGTGCGTACAGATCTCCGATTATTTTCATATCGCCGAACACGGCGGTATCACCAGCGTGATATACAGTCAGTCCGCCGGGCAGACGAACAATGTATCCACAGGCTTCGCCTCCGTAAACTATCTGCTCACCATCCTGAATTCCGCAGGAATGTACAGCGTGTACCATGGTGACATCAATTTCACTCACTCTCTGCGTTCCGCCTTTGTTCATCGCGTTCGTATGCGCAACACCCTTGGACTCGAGCCATTTGCAAGTTTCAGGGATCGCCACGACTTGCGGCTTGAAGTGCTTGGCCAACTCGACTGCGTCCGCAATATGGTCAAAGTGTCCATGGGTGATAAGCATTACATCAATCCGATCCAGTTTCTTTTCAGACGCAGGAGTCATGGGATTCGACAACACCCAAGGGTCAACCAAGATAACTCGGCCATTGGGCATAGTAATGCGGAATGTGGCGTGCCCCAGCCAGGTCAGTTTGTTTCCGCGGGTCTGAAGCATGAGGATGCCTCCGGAGAATTGGACCGGGATACTTGAAACCGGATCTCGCAGAAATTCTTACGCTGGTGATCTACTTTCCAGTTTTAGGGACCGCAGAATCCCCAAGAATCAGATGGATCGCTTGCTCGAACCGGACTCGAGGCTGCTCGCCGATAAAATGTCCCGCGATGTGGCCGTCACGTCCATAGAAAACCGTCTCCGGCATAGTCCCGGTCCACGCTGGATTCACGCCGCGATAAAACGCATCCACATCAATCCCCGGCTTCTGCCGGTAATTTGGAAAGCGGGGTTGATTGCGGACCAGGAAGCGGCGCACGAGATTCAATTCCGCGGTATCGTCCATGTCCACGCCGAAGACAGCCAAACCCTGCGAAGCGTACTGTTTCTCGAGCTCAACAATCATGGGGAATTCATCGCGGCAGGGTTCGCACCAGGTGGCCCAGAATGTGACCAACACGGGCTTCCCTTTGTATTTCGCAAGTACCTGATTGTAGCCAGCGAGATCAATCAGTTGAAGATCAGCGGCGGGCGCCGTTTTCGCAGTGTTGGGGACAGGCTTGCTACTGGAATCTTGCGGCCCCGGGAAAGCATTTCCAACGGGTAACATGAGCATGCAAATGGCAAACCCCTGCCACATTCGAACGTGTCGCATATTCAATAGCGTGCACCTCAAGCCACCATTCTATCGGTTGGCTCTTCAGCCGGCAACTTAGCTGGCCTATCAGGTGAGTTGCTGGACAGACTGAAGTGGTTCAAAATGATTGAAGAGAGTTGCTTGTACCTTATGCGCCTTTGGTGATATAAAAATTCTTTCGGTAATCTTTGATTGGTTTATTTTTCAAACCACTGCGCTGCAGTGATCATTTTCAGGAGGAGGCCCAATGGCTTACGTAATTGCTGAGCCCTGCATCGGGACGAAAGACACCGCTTGCGTGGATGTGTGTCCAGTAGATTGCATCCATCCGCGAAAAGACGAAGCGGCATTCGAGTCCGAAAAGCAGCTCTATATCAGCCCAGATGAGTGCATTGATTGCGGGGCGTGCGTTCCGGTCTGCCCAGTTACCGCCATTTTTGCGTTGGAAGATCTTCCGGAGAAGTGGGCCAACTTCACGCCCATCAATGCGGACTGGTACAAGAAGAAAGCATAGTCCGAACACTGCCTGGCAAGAGGATTCGAAATCGGTGGTCAAGGCGCGGCGAATCGCAGGATTCGTCGCGTTCTTTTTTTATTCTAAATATCCAGGCCCAGCGCCTTGCGCCCCTCAGCGCTGATCATGCTTGGATTCCACGCCGGCTCCCAGACAATCTCCACATTGATGTCACGCACTTCTTCAATCGCGGCCACCCGTTGTTTCACTTGCTCTGGGATCGCCAGAGCAGAAGGACAACCCTGCGTGGTGAGCGTCATTTTCACGGCCACATTCCCTGCGTGGTCATGCTGCACATCATAGATCAGGCCGAGGTCCACTATATTGATGGGGATTTCCGGGTCGTAGCACTGGCGCAGTGCGTCATAAACACGTTCACGAGTGAGTTCCATTGTTCTTCTCCTCCCGTAGCCCCCAGCCTCCCGAATGCAGTCCACGGGCAATCCTCATGCTGTCGCGCCCAGGTAGGCACGGCGCACATGGTCGCTTGCGCGCAACTCCTCGCTGGATCCCTCGAGCGCCACACGGCCTCCCTCCATTACATATGCGTAGTGTGAGATTTCCAGGGCATAGTCTGTATTTTGAGCTGCGAGAAGGATAGTGATCCCCTGGGTGGCAATCCGCCGGATCATTTGGAATACTTGGTCCACCAGGATTGGAGCCAGGCCTTGAGAAGGCTCGTCGAGAAGCAGAAGTAATGGCTCAGACATCAATCCGCGCCCAATGGCGCACATCTGCTGCTCTCCTCCGGAAAGAGTGCCGCAGACTTGGCGCGCGCGTTCTTTCAAGCGTGGAAACATCTCATACACACGGTCGAGATTTTGCTGAGCCTTTGCCCGCAGTGGAGGCGAGAAAGCGCCCATGAGAAGATTCTCCTCAACGGTCATGCGGGGCCAAAGCTGCCGGCCCTCCGGAATCAACGATAGATGCTGGCGCACGCGCTCATGAGCAGGCTTTGAAGTCACGTCCAGCCCGTTGAACAATATCTTACCTTTCCGGGCGGGAACCAACCCTGCTAGCGCTCGGAGCGTCGTCGTTTTGCCGGCTCCATTCGGTCCGATGATGGTCACCACTTTGCCGCGCGTAACACTCAAACTGACGCCCCAGACCACCTGGATCGGGCCATATGCGATCTCCAAATTCTCCGCCGCAAGCAGCCGGTCGCCGTTCGAAGTCTCCGCCACCTAATTCCCCGTTGGCCTTCCGATATAAGCCTCGATCACCGCAGGGTCAACTTGCACCTGCTGCGGCGGCCCCTCGGCAAGCTTTTGGCCGTAGTTCATCACAATCACGCGGTCGCACACCTTCATGATAGCTTTCAGATTGTGTTCCACATAGAGGATCGTCGTCCCCGATCTTCGGATGTCGCAAAGCAAATCCAGTACTTGAGCGCTCTCTGCCTCGGTGAGCCCGCTGCAGACTTCATCGCAAAGCAGCACATTCGGTTGTGCTGCGAGACACCGCGCCAATTCAAGTCGCTTCAAGTCTCCGACTGAAAGAAGCGCGGAAAGTCTCCGGCTGCTGTTTGCGAGGCCCACACGCTCAAGAAGTTGCATCGCTGCTTGTGGCGCGTGACTGGTGTGGCTCCCATGCCCAAATCGAAGCCCAACTTCCACATTCTCGAGCACCGTGAGAGACCTGAATGGTCGGGGAATTTGGTGTGTCCTGACCACGCCCGCTCGAGCCGCTCCAAAAGATCGCTTGCGGGTCAAATCGTTTCCCGCAAACATGACCGCCCCGCCTGTGGGCCGAAGAGATCCGGCAATGATGCTGAGCAGAGTTGTCTTCCCCGCACCATTGGGACCAATGAGGCCATAAATGCCGCCAGGTTCGACGTCGAATGTCACATCTTTGACTGCCGCGAGCCCTGCGAAATACTTACTGATTCGGTCCACACTGAGGATGGGAGGCACTAATCTTTCCTTTCGCGCCCGAGTACCCGCATCAACTTGTTAGACAATCCAACCACGCCCGCTGGCTCAAAGAGAATAATCAGGATCAGTAGGGACCCGAAGATGAGCAGGTGGGCTTGCGGGAAATTAGCCACCACCTCTTCGTGGATCAACCCGTACACAAACGCACCAATCACCGGCCCCCAGATGGTCCCAACGCCGCCAATGATCGGCATCAAGAGTATCGCAATCCCGTTGCGAAAGGCGAACACGCCGTCCGGATCAATGTAAGCTGCATACCGCGCGTACACGCCTCCTGCCGCACCTGCCAGTGCTGCCGCAAGCGCATGGATGAGCAATTTCGTGGCAAAAGGATTCACTCCCAAATCCGACGCCGCATCTTGATCTTCCCGGATAGCAGTGAGCGCTAGTCCGAGCTTCGAACGTCGCACAATTATTGAGATGCCTACAGCCAGAGCCGCTAGTCCGAGCGCCGTGTAATAGTGATGCATTTGAAAAAAGCGGCCCTTCTCGACAATGCGGTAGCCACTGGCTCCTCCCGTCCACGGAACATTCATCATGACAACTCGCACGGCCTCACTCACACCAATCGTCGCGATCGCGAAGTACGGTCCCTTCAAGCGGAACGTTGGCAAGCCAATCAAAAGTGACGCCACCGAAGCCACAGCCGCGCCCATTAAAAAAGAAACGACCGGAGGGATTCCAGCATTGATTGAGAGCGCTGCCGTGTAGGCTCCGAGCCCATAGAACACCGCAAAGCCGAACGAAATCTGGCCCGCAAACCCGCCTAGCAAATTCCATCCCACGCTAGCCGTTACTAGTGTGAGGGTTACGAACAACAGGCGGACGGTATTTGGGCCAGGACCAAAAAGCGGAAGTGCGGCAAGGGGTGCCAACACCAGGAGGGGGCCCACCGCGGGTGCAATACGGGAAAAACCAGGCTTGGCATCGCCCACATCCTCATTCACACCCACCGGCGCCTCTTGTTCCACAGTCCGGCTACTCCATCCGGTAGGATGATTAAAGCCAAGACCAAAAGTGAAAATGCAATGGCCGGCTGGAAGCTTGCCGGAAGCACCAGAATGCTGAATGTCTCAGCCAGCGCCAACACCAGCGAGCCGACGGCCACACCTCCGAATGACTCGAGCCCGCCAAGCACGATGATTACAAATGCTCTCAGTTGAAATGTGGCTCCAAAATCTGGGCTGAAGGAATAAAGCATCGCCAGCAGCCCCCCGGCTGCTCCGGCAAACGCAATTCCCACTCCAAATGCTACTTGGGCCGTCCTCTGGACATTCACTCCCACGATTTGTCCCGCTTCATTATTTTGCATCAAGGCCCGGACCGATCGCCCGAACCAAGTCCTATGCAACACCAATTCTAGGCCTACGAGCGACAGGACCGCCGCGCCAAAAACTACCAGCCGCACGGTGGGAAAACTGATCGGCCCAATCTCGAATGATGAGAGCGTCCGGGGCGTGAGGATGGCGCGATCGGAGTTTCCCCAGATCAGGTAGCCCAGGTTTTGCAGCACTAGCCATACACCGAAAAGAAGAAGGAGTGAAGTCAGTGTGGGCTGATCGGAAGTCGCGATCCGCCTTATCAGCAGCCAATGCAAACCCATTCCAAGAAAGAAAAACACTGGAAAAGCCAGCAGCACACCCACAAGGGGGTCGATGTGAAACCGGTCGTAAGCTTCAAAAACGAAATAGGCCCCGAGCATCAGGAAGCCAGCGTGCGCCAGGTTCACGATCTTCATCACGCCGTAAATGATGGTCATTCCCACAGACATCGCCGCGTACACCCCGGCCAGGAGTACCGCTGCGATAAACAGATTCAACAGGTCAGCGGCGCTCATTCCTGGGCGCGCTTAGTGGGCCTTGGGCTTGGGCGCAATCGACTCTCCCGTGGCGGCATCGAGCGGGAAGACGATGTCCACTTTGTCCTCAGGCTTATTTTGGACAATCACGAAACTTCCCTGAATCTGACCGTTTTTTCCGAAGCGCAGCACCTGCCCGGGCAGGAGCGAATCTTTCAATTCCACTTTGCGCAATTGATCGCGGATGGCCGTCTTGTCAAGACTGCCGGCGTGCTCGATGGCCACCGCTAGCGCGCGCATGGCGTCATAAGCTGTCGCTGCATACCAGGAATCAGGTGCATGGCCGGTGAACGCCTGATAGTCCGTGTTGAACTTCTTCACTTGCGGATAGGGAAGCTTCGAGGACCACCAGATGCCGGCAATGATGTAGTTGGTCGCATCTCCTAGTGCCTTTCGCGCGTCCGCTTCCGGGCCGCGCGCTCCGTAGCTGATCATCTGGTGATACATCCCGCTCTGGATGTACTGCCGGTGCATGGTGATGTAATCCTGCAGGTGAGTATCCGCAAGGAAGATATCCGCATGCGAGTTCTTCACTTTTTGTAGAAGCCCTGAGAAGTCGGTCGCGCCAAGATCAAATTTCTCGCTGAAAACTACGTTGAAATATCCCGGGTGCTCTTTGTTCCAATTCTCGATGCCATGGCCATAATCAATACCGTGATCCGTGTTCTCCAGCGCTAGCGCCACTTTCAGGCCTTTTGTGAGCTTCCCCTTGTCCACCAGATTTCCCAGATACTGCGCCGTTGTGTAGCCAAGCAGATCGATCGGACTCAGAGTCCCGAAGATATATTCATACCCTCGGCTGAAAACGGCAGTAGCGCCGGCCCCGGGGGTGATCAGGGGAGTCTGATAGCGATCCGGCATCACTGACTCCGCTTCCCCCAGTGCCGTAGAATATCCCCCTATGACTGCCACCACGGCGTCTGAACTCATGGCTCGCTCCGCCATTCCCGCGGACCTCGACTGGTCGGAGCCATCGTCGTAGAAAATTTCCTTGATGGGCAATTTCTTTCCCCGGGACTTTATAAAGATCCCGCCACCGTCATTGACTTGTTTAATGGCAAGTTCAATCCCCTCCCTTTGATACTGCCCCGGCTTCGCTTCACGCCCCGTAATAGGCATCACAACGCCAATTCGAATCTCCTCCGCACCCTTGTCCTGCCCCAACGCCGGTGAAAGCAGAACCAGCACGGACATGGCGGTTGCCAGAACACTTAGCAGCCCCAGAGATCGTTGCGATAGACGCCGAGCGAAGGGGTTTCTCACGACCATTCACCTCCAGATGGATTTGCTTGTCAGTTGCTTCGAGAGGGAAGTTCCCGTCCCGAGTACTCGCTGGATGAGAATCCTCTAGCAATCCCTTCTAACTGTCAACCATTCTTATATTTCGCTTCTGCCGTTCCGTAGTCTTGCGAAGTATCGGGAATGCGGCTCTCAGCCTTCGTGACGAGACTCGCCAGTTGAAATCATATCTTCTCGTAGACAGTCGTCGATTTGGGTCCTTTTCATTGGCGGTCGATTTTAGGAAGCCGCCTGGAGCCCGGGTTTTTTCCTTCACCCAGCAGCCGTGCCCATTGCTTTGCGACCGCCCTCAATTTTCCAATCGAGAGCCCGTGATGATTCTCTGGAAACCGAGAAAGCTTGACAATCCCGGAAGCCAGAAGCGACTCTGCACCGGTCGGATTGTCCCGCTCATAATGGTGGTAAGCAGCCGCCAGCTGAATTAGTCCCTGCAAGAAAGTTTTTTCCGGCTCCGGTTCGACGAGCCATATCTCCTCCCAAACTTCGTGTGCCTCGAAAAACTTGCGCGAATTGAAGTGGGCGAGTCCCACTTCAAATCTCTTCATTTTCTCTGCCGAATTCATCGCTCAAGCATCCAATTGCCGGTAGAATTTCCAGGCTGTCCGGGATCACTCCGTGACGAGACGCCGAAGCATAGCAGCCTTGGTTCATGCGAGCGACATTGGAAATTAGCGTCCAACTTCCGGGTGTAAAGCTGGGCGCCATCGAAGCGGACGATTTGCGCGTCGTTCCGGTGGACTTGGCCCTCGCAATATTGATGGACGAAGTCTGCGATCGCAAACGCCGTGAATTTAATCTTGAAAGTCTCGCCGAAGCCCGCGAAATTCGGTCCGTCCGTGCCATGTTTCATGAATGGGATATCGACCCATCGAAATACCGCCCGTCTTCCGAGGCGCTCTTGCGTCGTGTGGTGCAAGGGAAAGGCCTATACCGCGTCTCAAACGTCGTGGATATATGCAATCTCGGTTCGATTGAAGTGGGATGGCCATTCGGTTGTTACGACCGCTCGCGTATCAGTGCGCCCATCGTTTTCCGCCAAGGTGCAGCCGGCGAAACCTACGAGGGAATCGGAAAGAAAATCTGGCACCTCGACGGCCGGCCTGTGCTCGCTGACCCCGCTGGTCCATTCGGCAGCCCCATCAGCGATTCCACGCGCACCATGATCACTCAGTCCGCGCGGGAAATTCTTGTCGTAGTTTATGCACCCATCGGAGCGCCTGATGCGTCTCTGGAGAAGGCGCTCGCCCTTCTTGGCGAGCGCTTCGCGCAATTCGCAGGAGCACAGGCCACACGCGCCGCTATCGCTCGTTAGAATTTCCGCCGTCTGTGCCTGTGCAGCCTTCGCCAATCAGGTTATTCTGTACAACTGCATCGAGGATCATACGTGGCGAAATTTCAACTCGTCCTGCTGATTCATGCGCATCAGCCCGTCGGCAATTTCGACGACGTGCTTGAATCTGCTTACAGGAAATCCTATCTACCATTCATCGAGACCCTTGCGCGCCACCCATCGATTCGCCTCGGTCTCCACTATTCCGGTTCGCTCCTCGAATGGATCGAACGCGATCATGCAGAATATTTCGACCTGCTGCGCACCCTTGTGAAACGCGGCCAGGTGGAAATCGTCGGCGGCGGCTTTTACGAACCAATTCTAGCCACGATTCCATTCGATGATCGCCACGAACAGATTGTCCGGCTTTCCGATTACATCGAACAGCATTTGACAACACGCCCCCGCGGCGCCTGGTTGGCTGAGCGCGTGTGGGAACCGCACCTCCCTTCATCGCTCTCTCCCGCCGGCGTGGATTACACGTTGGTGGACGACAACCATTTTCTAGGAGCAGGATTCGAACTGGACCAGCTCTACGGTCACTACGTCGTTGAGGACCAAGGCCACGCGGTTAAACTCCTCCCGGGTCTCAAAGCCTTGCGATACCTCATTCCTTTCCACGACGCCGCTGAGACGACACAATTCCTGCGTCGAGCCGCCACTGATCATTCCGGCGCGTATGCTGCCATGGGCGACGACTTGGAAAAATTCGGCGTTTGGCCGGGAACCCACAAACACTGTTACGTTGACGGCTGGCTCGAGAAATTCTTCTCCGAGGTTGAAAGAAACGCAGACTGGCTTGCCACATCCACGCCCGCGGATGCTGTGCGCTCACATCCCGCGCTCGGACGTGCCGATCTACCAACTGCTTCTTACACAGAAATGATGGAGTGGTCGCTTCCCACCGCTGCCCGGAACCGCTACCACTCTCTAACTGAAGAATTCTCCTCGCGACCGGAAGTCTTGCCATTTCTGCGCGGCGGGATCTGGCGGAGCTTCTTTACCAAGTACTCCGAGTCAAATCTCCTCCACAAGAAGATGCTGCACGTTTCCGCAAAAATCCGCCGGCTAGCCAACAGCCGTCGCGACGACAAGTCATTCCGCATCGCTCGCGCACAAGCTGCAACGCTTCTCCTGCGCAGCCAGTGCAACGACGCCTACTGGCACGGCGTCTTTGGAGGCCTTTATTCGCCGCACCTGCGGACGGCGCTGTGGAACTCCTTGGTGCAGGCGGAAGCTATCGCGGATGGTCTGCTCCAGCGCAGCAAGCAATCTGCCTTATCCGCAAGGCTCGACTTTGATTCCGACGGTCGTGAAGAAATCTACTTCACGTCAGACCGCTACGCCGCACTGCTGGCACCCGCCGATGGAGCGACAATTTGCGCTCTCGATTGCCGCCAATCCAATGCCGCGCTGGTCAATTCGCTCATGCGCCGGCCGGAGTCATACCATGGAAAGTTGAAAAGTCTGTCCGCGAAAACTACACAAGGTGTGCAATCCATCCACGAACAAACACGCGTGAAAGAAGAGGGCCTCGAGCGCTGGCTGAATTACGATCGCTGGGCGCGGCACGGATTCCGCTTGCTCGTTTTCAGCCGCGCGAAGACCTTTCAGGACTGCTCCGCGTTGCGACTAGAAGAAGACGGGGCTCTTGCCGCAGGGAAATATCGCGTTGTCGATTTGTCGCAGACGGGCGCAACGCTCGCTTCCGAAGAGAGCGTGGACTGGCCGGCCCAAAAACGATTCACTTTCGCGCCCACCCCAACCGGGTTTGATGTTTTATGCGACGTCGAGTTACGCCGGGCAGCTCCAGGGGCGGCTTCGGTGTTTGTGGGTGTTGAATTGGTTCTAAATTTTCTCGCGCCTTCTGCCCCGGACCGTTACTTCGAATCCTCGGGCCAGCGCTACCCGCTCCGCTGGGCTGCTGGAGTGCCTGCTTCTGATCTTCGCGTAGTAGATGAATGGCAGCGCGTGGCTGCCACCATCACGGCGGCTGGCGCGCGCGATTTCTGGATCTCTCCGATCGAGACTGTTTCGGAATCGGAAGCAGGATTCGAGCGCATCTATCAGGGTTCGCAGGTCATCGCAGTGTGGCCTGTTGATATCTCGCCCAGCACAGCCTGGCAGGGAAGTCTCGCATTAAAAGTTTCCTACCTCGGCTGAATTCGATGCCCAGCTTCCTTTGCGTTCCAAGCCCTGCTAAAGTGGACTGTGCCGGAGGAATCGTTTGGCAATCTCGCAAGAACTACTTGATATTCTTGTCTGCCCAGTTTGCAAAGTGCGTGTCAATTTGACTGGTGATCGGCGCGGTTTGAAATGTCCCACGTGCCATCGGGTCTTTCCTGTCCGTGACGATGTCCCGGTCATGTTGCCAGATGAGGCCCGTATCGAACCCGAGTGAATTCTTCAATCAGTCGCCAGCCCCCATGGCCGCACGGCACTATGGTGCGAAGCCGATCGAATGATCTTTGTACTCGACGCGCAGGCGCACTTCCTTTGTTTTGCTCTGCTTTGCCACATCAGAACTTGGAGGGAAAGGTGCATAGGGGCTTACTTCCACAGTTATATTGACCCCGGAGGGCGGTTCCGGTCCACGCTTGAGTTCCTCGGCGCTGTCGATGCGGTAACTCTTCACTGGTCCGTAATAGCCGTTCGAACCCCAATCCTCTAGGAAATCCTTAAAGGAATATGCGGGCCCGGGATTGTACATTCGGTAAGCAGCTTCCATTTGTCCCGCAACAATTGCGTCCAGGAAATGCCTCACCGTGTTTTTTTCTGTGTGAAATCGCAGCAGATACCAACACCCGCCCACAACCAGCAGGATGAAGGCCAGGCCCGTTATAATATACCGTCGAATTTTAGCCGGCGGATGCTCTTCACCTGAATCGAAAATACTCACAGCTTCTCCTTGAAACTAAATTTGTCGTTTAAAGAGCGCAATGCTGCACGCAATCATCACGATCGAGAATCCGGCCAAAATTAGCACGTCCATGTAGATACCTTCAATGCCAGTATTTTTCAGCGTCAGATTGCGCAAGGCATGCACGGTGTAGGTGAACGGATCCACGTTTGAAAGCCAGCGCAGCCAAGTCGGAAACGCCTCGACTGGATAGACGGCGCCCGATGGAAAGAACAGCAGCGTATTCAAGACGCCGAAAATTGCGCGCGGCACAAGTGGATCCTCTACTCGTACCATCACCAGAAACATAAAGCTGATCATCGCGACCGAAGCTATCAGTACAACGATACACAAGTAAAACAGCCGCACCGGGTCCCATAGCCGCGGAATTCCTGCCAGCAGTCCTCCCACAATTGTCAGCACCAGTCCCGCCATCAAACCCTTCAGCGCGCCCGATCCGATTAACCCCATCACCAGTTCCGATTTTTGAATCGGCGTAACAAGATATCCCTCGTGTAGTCCGCGCGCCTTGTCGTCAATAAACACGATCCCGCCCCCAATCATTGCCACTATGAATATCGCCATGGCGATGGAGCCTGCGAGAAGGTATTTGATGTACTCGATGTAGGGATAAATCTCGACGACGTTCAACGTCACCTGTCCTGCTAGGCGAGGTTCCACCGCGGGGGCATTTAATGTGTCGACCATTTGCTGCAGGCGTTCCAGAAGCGAACTGGCCACGAACTGATCGGTGTTGTCTTCCGTAAACGCAATCCGTGGGCGGTCGTGTTGGTAAAAGCGGCGTGAGAAGTCGTGCGGTATCTCAACCACTGCGCGCAGAAACCCTGCACGCAGGTCATCCACAGCCCGAGGCGCAGAATCGTAATTCACAACGCGGAATGTTTGCGGCCCTGCGGAAATCCCATTGAACATCTCCCGTATCTGGCGCGACTCCGCTGTTTGATCCTGGTCCACCACGCCGATGACAGCCCCATGAATCTTCCCCCCAAATGCGTAGCCCAGAACGACAAGCTGCACTAACGGAAAAATCATCGAGCTCATCATCAACGCGGGACTGCGGAAGAATTTCCGCATGTCGCGCTCGATCAGAGCTCCTATGCGGTAGAGCTTCACGACCGAAGATCCTTCGCAAACTGGAAGCTAACGGTAGAGATGACTGATGTCATAGCCCACTGCTCCATGGGCAGCATCACGCAGATCGCTGCCTGTATAGTGCAGAAAAACATCATCTAGCGTCGTGCTCTGAACTGTCACCTTGCGCACCGTCACACCCCGCGCGCGCGCCAAGTCCATCAACGCAGCCACGGTCGCGGGCCCGTCCTCCGAAGCTATGTGCACTACGTCATCTCGATGGGTCACCGCTGTAGCTTTCGCGAGTTCCTGAAGCTTCTGATCCCAGTCCGGTGGTGCGCCCTCGAATTCTGCTTCCACGGCATCCGTCCCTGGAACACTGTCTTTGAGCCTGGTTGGGGTGTCGAGCGCTGCCAGCTTCCCGTGGTCCACGATCGCGATGCGTTCACAGAGTTTGTCGGCCTCTTCCATATAATGAGTCGTCAGCAGAATCGTTAGCTCCGATTTCTCGCGCAACGCGCGGATCATCTCCCACACGTTTGTGCGCGAAACGGGATCGAGTCCGGTAGTCGGTTCATCCAGAAATAATATTTTTGGGGAATGCACCAGGCCCCGGGCGATTTCCAGCCTCCTGCGCATTCCTCCCGAAAAAGTCCTTACCAACGCGCCGCGAAATTTCAAGAGATCCACAGATTGCAGCAATTCGTGGATGAGCGGCGCTTGCTTCTCAGCGGGGACGCCATACAGCTTCGCGTGAATCAACATGTTTTCGTCAGCGGTCAGCTCGGGATCGGAAGTGAACGCCTGTGGAATCACGCCGATTGCGTGGCGCACCGCGTCGGCCTCGGCGCGGATGTCATATCCCGCCACCCGGGCCGTCCCTGAAGTTGGTGGCGTTAAGGTGGTCAACATCCGTATCAGCGTCGTCTTGCCCGCACCGTTTGGGCCCAGCAAGCCAAAGATTTCCCGGTCCGTTACATCGAACACGATGTCGTTGACGGCCACTAGGTCGCCGAACTTCTTCGTCAAATGGTCCACTTCGATCGAATTCATAGCTAGTTTTCCGTGCCACCTTAGAGGCGCGCGAACCAACTTTTCTTTGCCGGCGGCGGGAGCAGCACTGTGGCGGTCATTCCTGTGAACAAACGTCCCTCCGGATTTGGCACGGACACCTTAATGGCGAAACTCTTGATGTCGCGCTTCGTCCGGCTCACGTCACGCTGCGTCGCGAAATCACTCTCAACACCCTTAAAGAACACGGTGCCCTCGAGCATGTCGCCCGATGGGAGCCTCACGCGCAGCTTCTGTCCGAACTGCACCGAGTCGATGTAACTTTCCTCCACGTCGGCGCGCACCCAGAGATGATCCACATCCACAACCACGACGATCGGCGAACCCTGCTGCACCACCTCGCCTTGCTTCGCCACGCGCACCGAAACGATTCCGTCGAGTGGGGCGTAAATCTTTGTATAGCCGAGCTGCGTGCTCACCTGCACCGCAGTCGCGCGCGCCTGCTCCAGTTGCGCGATGGTCGTCGCCAGCTCGCTCCCCCGAACATCCACTTGCTTGCGGTTCGACTGCGCCACCGCCAGCGCTGCTT